>Ga0222717_10000024_pt1 | contig 115466 bp, 123 predicted proteins | sample C33_18DmetaG_FD_165053 | JGI IMG/M metagenome (GOLD analysis project Ga0222717, IMG submission 165053) | Estuarine water microbial communities from San Francisco Bay, California, United States - C33_18D | ecosystem: Environmental > Aquatic > Marine > Unclassified | place: USA: California... | reverse complement strand
CTGTGTTTAGTAAACATATCGCTAGACTAGGCAGAAAATATGCTCTACTACATAAATTTTACATACCATTTCTTTTAATCAACGCAGGTATATTGTGGTGGATTGATTACAAGTTATTTTTATTTGTATGGTTGATTCCTGCTAGTGCGGCCTGTTGGGGAATAGGTTGGGCAGTATGGAGACAGCATTGGCACTTAGAAGCTAACAACTCACCGTTACATCGTTGGGACTACCTATACGAAGGATTACATTTGAATCATCATTTACACCCAGCGGCTCCTGACACAGCAATTAATCCAGGCGAAATAGATTGGACATATCAAACTAGTAAATTATTTAAACCTGAATTTGATTGGCAAGGGCAACCTAACCGTGATTAAGTATCTATTAAAACCTAACTATGTATGGATGACAATGATACAGTTATTGTTACCTGTATTCCTCGTACTAGGTGTAGGAGCAGATTGGTATTGGTGGTTAGTTAGTTTTGTATTTTATTTCTTATATCTCTGTATAGGCAACAACATAGGAATGCACAGGTACTTTAGTCATAGGTACTTTGAAATGCGTAAACCTGTTGAATGGTTCGTGGCTTGGTGTGCTTTTATGCCTGGACTAGGTTCACCATTGAGTTTTGTTGCTGTACACAATATACATCATAGGCATTCAGATCAAGCAAACGATCCACACGGTAGAACTAGAGGATGGCGTAGTGTTTTCTTTTGCTATCACAAATTTATACACGGCAATGACATCGTGTTTAGTAAAAACTTAATTGGATTAATGAGACAGTATCATTGGGTACACGAATACTATTGGCTATTTGTATTTGGTAATGCTTTTATAATGTATCTAATCAGTTGGGAATTATTTTTATTTGCTTGGGCTATACCAGCCAGCTTAACTTTATGGGCTGTGGCTTTGGTGTTATTACTACAACACGATAGCCTAGGGCCAAGCAATACTAAAAACTATATGTGGTTCAGCTTTGGAGAAACGTGGCATAAAAATCATCACGATAATCCAAGCTTAGACATTCACAGCGATTCTGGTGAACGTGATATAACATACGAAATAACTAGGATATTAAGTAAATGAAGATCATAGAATTTGATCTAGACCTCAAACAACTAACAAAAGATTGTCGTAGAATAAACAACAAAGTCACAAAAGCATACGGCAAACAAGAAGTCCCCCACGCTAAAAAGTATGAGAACGCACTGAGCAAACAGTTAGAACAGGCACCTACCAGTTCACGACTACACGATTTCTATAATGTGTTTACGTTCCCTTACACCAGTATCAACGAACTGTATCGAAAAGTCTGTAGTGAATTTAATAAGATTAATACCTACGACAACAAATATTATGTACACGCTTGGTTAAACTATCAACAAAAAGGTGAAAGCATACCTTGGCATAATCATTGGAAAGCACTCAGTGACTTAGACGAAACTTATGTTGCTTCATACTACATTAATACTGAACCCTCTGTTACCAGATACAAGTGGGCAGATGGAAAAATATTTGATCACCACGCTGAAAATAATACATTCAGCATATACGAAGATGAAGGTGATACACATATGGTCAATGAATGGCAACAAGACGAACCAAGGATAGGTGTTTCAATGGATTTCGTTCCTATGCACTACATACAATCTACTCCTTACCTCCTTAATACTTGGATTCCTGTGATATAAATATATCATTAACAGTTAAACTGGGGATGATTAAACATGTACGAATATGCAGTAACAATTAAAAGAGTAGTAGATGGCGACACTGTCGATGTAGACATTGACCTAGGCTTTGGCGTAGTATTAGTTAAAGAACGTGTTCGCATAATGGGCATTGACACACCAGAAAGTCGCACAAGAGACAAAGTAGAAAAAGTATTTGGGTTAGCCGCAAAGGATAAACTTAAATCATTGCTAGGTAAAAAATCAGTTCTAAAATGTAAGAAGTATGATGCCAAAGGTAAGTTTGGACGTATATTAGGTGACTTTATAACCAATGACGGCAAAATGGCAACAGATGTAATGATTGAATCAGGACATTGTGTAGCATACTTTGGTGGATCAAAAGATGAAGTTGAAGCAAAACATTTAGTTAATAGAGAAAAACTTTTGCGTGAAGGCGCCATTAACTTGACAGCGTATAACAAAGCTGTTAAACTAATGGAAGGTAAGTAATATAATATTTCAATTAGGAGAGTTCAATGAGTTCATTGTATTGGGGGTATCACCTCACTTTAGATTGCCACGATTGCAATCGAGATAATATCAAAGATGCTACAGTAGTTAAAGACTTTATTGATGCGTTATTGGTACGTATTGATATGAAACCTATCGGCGATACACACATAGAATACACCGCGGCAGAATTTCCAGATAAAGCTGGACTAACTGCTGTACAGATTATTGTTACATCAACTATCGTAGCTCACTTTATTGATTCGACTGGTGACCTATATCTAGACGTATTTTCGTGTAAACAGTTTGATGTTGAGACTGTGAATGATACTGTTGATGAGTTTTTCAGACCAACAAAAACCAGAATTAACTATCTCACTAGACAAGCCGGATAGTTCAAACCACGATAAATACTAGTTATGAGAGCAAGTGAACTAGTAAAAATTAAAGCAACTAAGGACACTATAATCTATCTAGATATGGATGGTGTTCTTGCGAACTTTTTTGCTGAGTACGCTAAACTAGCAGATGTAGAATCATATAGAGACATACCAGCGGCCAAAGTTGATCCGATATTAGATAGCCTAATAGGAACGGACTTCTTTGCTAGACTACCTAAATTCCCTACAGCAGACCAATTAGTAAATCTTGCAATCAGTTATGCCGGCAGTTACAGTATTTGTAGTTCTCCATTGCGTAACGACTATGCTAACAGTGAAAAATGGAAAAAGATTTGGATCAAAGAACATCTTAACCCTCAACCTCAAACAATACAGATTACTAGCAATAAGGCACAATTTGCAACCAATGGGCAGACACCTAACATACTAATAGATGACAAAGGAACAAACATAGATGCCTGGAGGAAAGCTGGTGGTATTGGAATTAAATATCAAGCTGATGAGGACAGTCTACAAATAGTTAAAGATCAGTTAGATCAAGCATATAGCACAGTTGCATTAAAAGAAGATGAGTTCAACAAGTGCTACGACTATGCTGAACAATTATACACTCGTGCTAAACAAAAAGGACTAGATGCTAAACTGATACAGGTAGCAGGTTATCAAGGTGATGACAGTAAAGCAGATGAGCGATGGAAAGAAATACCTAAAAAATATTGGAAACACTATGTAGTTAAGATGGGAACAACTGTGCTGGATCCAAGTGCTAGTCAATTCGATCCTAATGCGGAAACTAAGTATCCTGAAAGAACATTGAACAAAATGTGGGACGAGCAGTATGTGATTAAAGAAATGGATGAATCAATGGATCATTTTTATGGATTAGATCCAAACAATCTAAGTTATAGACATAAAATTGGTAAAGTGTACGGTAAAAAGAATCTTAAAGTTCCGCATGCAAAATACGTTAGTAAAAGGACGAAAAAATGATATTACTAGAAGGCGGTAATGTTTTTAAAAATGAAAAGGGTGAACCTTTAACACAACGTATTACACGTGATAATGTTGTTCCTACAGTACAGTGGTTAGAACGATTAACAGGACTCAATCTTGTAGACAACATGTTAGGATCAACTGGACGCAAGGAAACATCAGGTGATTTGGATCTAGGTGTTGATGAAACCAAAATAGATAAGCAAACACTAATTAATCAATTGCTAGGTAAGAAAGTTAAAGCAGAAGACCTACGTAAGAGTGGAGACTCAGTACATTATAAAGCACCTATCTTAGGCGATGAAGCTAATGGTTACGTACAAGTAGACTTTATGTTTGGTGATCCAGAATGGCAGAAATTTAGTCTAACAGGTTCTCCGGAAGGGTCGCCTTATAAGGGATTGCATAGACATATTTTATTATCAAGTATTGCTAAGTTCTACGGATTAAAATGGAGTCAAAAGTATGGCTTAATAAGCCGTGCCAGTAATGAGGTAATTACTAAAGACCCTCAAGAAATAGCAGATAAACTTTTAGGTGGTACTGTGAAAGATATGCAATCAGTTGAAAGTATTATTAGGAAAATTAAAAACGATCCTAACTATGAACAATTAGTTAAGGATGCTAAAGAATCATTTGAAAAAGCACAACTGGTACTTCCAGAGGATCGAGCATGTTTGCCTGGTACTGGTGAATGGTTTAGACAAATATTAACAAAGAGTGTATAATAAAGTTATGAAAGCTGAAGAAATCATAGTAAACGAAGGTATAAGAACTAATGCGGCAATAGCCGCTTTGTTAGCCGCATTGACGTACGATCCAGCTATGGCATCGATGACAGATAATCCAATGCAAAAATCTGAACCACAATCTCAAGAGCAAGCTAAAAAAGCTGGTGGTATAGCTTTAAGCATATTTCGAGCAATAAAAAATATCAAAGAATTAAGCAGTGCAGGAATGAAAGAAGAAGCAAGAGTGGAGTTTAATAATATATTAAGATTTTTACAAGGTATGCCAAATCAGAGTAAGACGTACCCAATAGTAAAAGATATGCTCAAGGATAAAACGATATAATGCGAGCAACTGAGTTCATAATTGAAAGTTATCTGAATACTGATGTTTTAAAATACGTTAAGCAACAACATCACGATTGGTCAGATCATTTAGATCACGCAGTAACTGATCATCCAGATTGGGACATGGATCGAGTACCTATGTCAATGGTCAAAGTAAAAGACTATGATGATGATGAAACATCGGATCCATATAATCGTATACAAGACTTTGATGATGACACAATTGATAGAATCAGTAAAGAAGAAATACTAGCAAGACCTATTGTAATTGACCATAATGGTGTTATAATAGATGGGAACCACCGTGCTTTTAAAGCAAAACAGTTAGGTATGCAACAAATACCAGCATACTATCCTGTTAAGGAGTAACATATGAAAATTAAATTTAAGCTATGGTTTCAAAAGTTTAGTGAAGCTTGGACAGCTTGTATGGTTTGTATGGTTCAAGGTGACTTGAGTGTACTAAGTTTATATCATGCTGGAGTTGCTTCTAAGACAGGAGCAATAGCAGGACTAGTTGTCCTATTAGCAAGTTTTATACCAAAATTGGATAACAAATGGACTATAGTTTGGCTTACAGGAGTTGCAACAGCAGGCGCTGATTTAATCTTTGTATCTAGTCACTTTGGTGCGTGGTGGACAGAAGCATTAGTCACAGGTATTGGTGCTATGATATTAGCCATGCTATTTGATAAGGCAAAGTCATAATATGAAACTATTACTAATAGCGTTAATGTTGTTTACAAGTCAGGTGTTTGCGTATGACGACAAACATTTTAATCCTGATCTATGGCCTTACATACAAGAAAGAATGTTTGGTGTTAGAACAGCAGTTGAACTAGATAAAAATGATGAGTTAACAATATCGGGTCCTAAAAGAGCGGCCAGTGGTGCTCAGGTACCTGTAACTATTACTGTTAATACTGATCGTTTTGTTAAACTTTACTTGGTCATTGATGCTAATCCAGTACAACATGTAGCAACATTTAAATTAACAGACAGAACACAAAACACTGAAATATCAACACGTGTTAGAATGGAAACAGATAGTTATGTTCGTATAGTTGGAGAAACAGCTATGGGTGACTTGTTTACACACAAAACTGGTATTAGAGCTAGTGGTGGTTGTTCAGGTTACATGGATGTACATGATCCGGCATTGACAAAAGACCTAGGTAAGATATTGTTTAAAGATAAAGAAGGTTATAAAACAACTAGAATTAAACATCCAATGTTTAGTGGACTACAGAAAGATTTAGAGTCAGGCGGTTATATACCAGAATGGATTATTAAAACTATTACTTGGGTTGACGAAGAAGAATATATTATTATGCAAGCAGATACTAAGATATCTATATCACAGGATCCATATATAAAATTTAAATACGACGGCAAAGTACATGTTATAGCCGAAGATACAAAAGGAAATATATTTAAAAAATGAGAGCAAAACAATTTATCTTAGAGTACTCCAGAGAAAAAACTCAGCAGGTGCATGGTGAAAAAATCATACAAGCACTACAGAGAGATAAGCAACCTCGTGCCGATTTAGATATATGGAACTTACACTCACGTAGCGGTAGTTGGAAAGAACTACATCCTAACGACAAACAAGATTTATTAAACAAAGTGTTTACTCAGATTGAAATGGGAGATCCTACAAAAAATAAAGAATACAGTCAATGGTTGGCCCGTATGTATTCAAAAGAAATTATTCCATTAGAAGACATTAAGAGTAAAATGAGAGATGCACTAGAAAAGTATGTGACTCTCAAGTTAAGAAAGAAACTAAAGCCTGAACACAAAGACATTAATCAAATGAAACAGCCTGTTAATCTATTAACAGCAATGGCAGATTACAGTGAAGAAGACTTAGAAGCACCTGTTACAGACAGAGGTAGCAGTCGTGAAATATATCGTGACAGTGAGATTAGAGTTATAGTGCCTAAAGACAAAGCGGCGGCTTGTTATTATGGGCAAGGTACTAAATGGTGTACTGCGGCACGTAGTAACAATATGTTTGATCAGTATCACAAGATGGGCGACATGTATATCATAATGCCTACTAAACCCAAGTATGAGGGTGAAAAGTATCAGTTCCATTTCCAAAGTGGACAGTTTATGGACGAGCAAGATCGTGAAGTAGATATGTACAAGGTACTAGAACAGTATCCTTCAATACGTAATATTAAAACAATAACTGATTGGGCTAAACGTAAAACTATACCAGCACTAATGACTGATGAAGATTATGCTGAGTGGAAAAAAGAGACTGATGCAAAGATAATTAATAATCGTGTAATGCACGGTGATATGTATACTCTAAGTCTAAATCAACCTGGAACTTCATTAGACACCTGGGAGATTAGTCGTAGTACCATTGACATGTTAGTTGAAAAGAACATGATGAAAGGCAACAGTTGGGCAAATCTAGCAGGTACAGAATACATAGCCTACGGTTGGTTTGACGCAACAAGTGATGATTGTTTAGGTTTAACATATGCTGAACTAGGCGAAGAACCAGAATCAGCAGTTCTTACAGTTAGTAGTGTTGATTTTGAAAAGGCTGAGGAATTAAGTAATGAGCCTGAAGTTGAGAAATTAGAAAAATTCTTAAAAGGTATGGTACGAATAGAAGATGAAGCTCAAACGAGTAGTTTAGCTGAAGAACAGTATGAGAAAGCGATTAACCAACTGTTAGATAGTTATGGTTATCCAATGTCAGTAACAGGATACGTAGGTGGGGAGCCGGAGAGAGCATAATGAGATATCAAGAATTTAAAGAAATGTCACATCGTGAGGCAGAAAAGATATTAAAAAAGAATAACTTTCATAAAGAAAGAGCACACGGTAGTCACGAAGTATATAAGAATGATGATACCGGTGAAACATTTGCGTTGCCACACAAGCATCACACAAAAGATTTATCTAAGGGTGTTGAACACGATTTAAAAAAAGTAGTTGCAGAAGGTGAGGACGATGCTGGCTGGTATCGTGGCATTAGTAAACAAGAAGCTGATAACATTAGACGAGGTGGATTACCTAAGCCTAGTGCTGTTCCAATACCAATGGACAATGAAGTAATGGATTACTTAGGTATTGATGATGAAGAAGCATGGGAACTACAGAAAGAAGTCGAAGGAACAGCAGTTATTAATGTTACTAATGATGAACAAAACGCAGAAGGCTATGGTGATGAAGTACTATGGTTTGAACGTCATCTAATAGATTTAGATTTTAAGCCCTATGGTCTTATTAACATAGATACGCTACAAAGAAATCCAGACAGTTGGGGACTAGTTACACCTTGGGATGAACAAGTAAATGAAGATGAAGAAAAGCCGTTGCCACCTGAAGTAGAAAGGTGGATTGAAGGAAGATCACCAGAAGACGTTTCAGTTGATGAGATTAAAGATAGTAAAGGCAACACTTGGGTAGTACACGTTGAAGGCTTTACTGATGATTGTCAATCAGACGAAGATTACTGTGAGGATCCAGATGCAGTGATTGATGAAGTATGGCGTGATCACGAACAACGTCAAGGTAAGAAAGCATACGAACAATTAATAGCGGGTGACGGTGAATACCCAATCGTAGTATCAATATTTAGGAAGTAAAATGAGAGCAAGACACTTTATAATAGAATACGATAGATCAAAAACAGCACAGGCATTTGCCGCCAAGCTAGTTAATACTGCTATGGCTGATAACACTGTTCCGGGTGCTGTTAGAAAAAATATACAGGACAACTTAACTCCTGTAGAAGCCGCTGAGATGATACTTAAAAATCAAATTGAAGTGGGCGATCCTACTAAACAGAAAAAGTATACACAGGCACTTGCTCGTATGTATGCCAACGGTTTACTCAAATGGGAAGACATAGGTAGTACAATGCGTGACTATCTAACCAAGTTTGCTACTCTAGCAGTTAAAAAATTACTTAAACCTGAACACTCAGACTTTAATAGATTTAAAGATTTAAAATCATTCTATGATGCAGTTGATCAATATGAAGAACCTGAAGGCAAGGAACAGCGAGATAAAGGTCAAGCAAAAGAAATTTATAAAGACGCAGGTGTGCGTGTCATACAGCCTGAAGATACCAGTGCCGCTTGCTACTATGGACAAGGCACACGCTGGTGTACAGCCGCAGACAGTAACAATATGTTTGATAGATACAATCGAGATGGCCCAATGTACATCTTACTTCCTACCAAAGCCCAATACGAAGGTGAAAAGTATCAGGTACATCCAGAGTCTGGACAGTACATGGACGAACAGGATCGTGACGTAGACGCAGGAGATTTAATAGAACGCTTCGGTGAAGACTTTAGAGAGTGGTGGCTAACTGTTGACCCAGACTTGGGTGGACGTATAATATTTTTCCCTAATGAAGATGAACTTAGGAAAGCCTGTGAAGAAATTAAACAGATGAGTTTAGAATTCTTAAATGAAGTTATGATGGATTGGGAAATGAGCGATGACGGGTATTATGAGTATCTTCGAGACGAGGGTTACGTTGATGAAGAAGGTGAATACAAAGATGATTATCCTTCATACACAGAATACAATGATTCTGCTAGTGCATATTATGGTAATGTTTACGGTGCCCTTGATATAACTGTAGATGAAGTGCGTGAACTAGCTAGACAAATTGAGGAAGATGACGGACGTAATCAATACATAGGCGATTTAGAAAATGTGTTTAGTATTAGTGTAGAAAACGCAATAGATAGACAAGATGGATTACCAACTACAATATACAGACAGATACAGGTAACACTCAAAGACGGTAAAATAACTGTAGAGTACGTTCCGCCACCTAAAGAGCAATAAATATATAAAAGAACATAGCCATAGGACCGTTATGTTAGGAGGCTCCTGCCTAGGATTAAAACACCGAAGTGGGCATACAATAATATGAAAATAATAGCATTTGGAGATAGTTGGGCATACGGAGCTGAATTAAATGAAGGTGAAAAACCGTATCCGCACTGGATGGCTCAGCAGTTAGGTGTAGAATATAGTAATTATGGAGTAGAAGGATTTAGTCTTGGCAATGTGTTACAAACTATTGTAGCAAATGTTAAGCAAATAGAAAACGATGACATAGTTACTGTAATTATTCCGCCAGATGTAAGATGGTATGATGAAAGTGAAGAAGACGGATTCCATAATATGTATAGTATGGAAGGGACCGGCAACTTAACTAAACGGTATAAAGAGTTCTTAGGTAATAAAAGTTTGAGGTGGTTTGAATATCACCACGCTGTGTTTGTTTATACCATACAAAAGATATTAAATGATCAAGGGTGTCGGTATAGTATGATACATAACTACGGTCAGATTGATAAAATACATGAATTCGGATTAGCCATTGATAGAAAAAAGTTTTTAGATAGTAAAAGCTTAACAGAAATACTAACCGAAAGAAATAAGTTTTTAAGGTTGTTCCAAACATACAATGCTGATCTGTGGGACGGACCAGCCGAGGAAGACTTCCAAGGACAGTATTTTGAAGGATGCAGAACACATCCAAATGAACTAGGACATAAAAGAATAGCTAGGTTATTCATTGATTACTTTAAATTATGAGAGCAAAAGAGTTTATAGTTAAAGAGCATAGAGCTGTGTTTAGGCGTAATCCTAACACAGGGCATATCAACCTCTTTTGGAGATGTGAAACTGGGCAACGTAAAGGAAGAACGGTACCGGATGTCAGTAACTGTAACCAAGCATTAGATGTAGCAAAGTCAAATAGATTTAAGAAAGTTAGAGCTAGAACACACAAAATGCAGGCTTTTAAAAGTAATCGTACTAAAACAAGATCACGTGCTAGTAGAACAGTTAAAAAATTAAATAAATGGAGAGGCGAAACTCCTAAAAGATTTAAAAGGAAAGTAACTAAACCAGTAAGAGTACGTACTCCAGGAAGGATACGACAGATAAAAACAAAGGGAACCAAATGATAGCTATTGAACTCTTTGAAAGTTCTCCGAACACCCCAGCCGGTAGCATGAGTCAAGATCTCAATCTAGGTAAGCTATGGTTATGTCGGACTCTTAAACGATTAGGGCATGATAAATTTGACAATGTATATGCTTTAGGTAGTTGGTACGGAAGTATAGCACAGTACATATTAGACCGAAATATTGTATGTAATAAGCTATTTTTGATAGATATTGACCCTAAAAATACCGAATATGCCAAACAAAACGCTTGTTGCGAAAAAGTCGTGCCAGTTACGCAGGACTGCAATAATACCAAATTCAAAGACAACGATTCGTTAGTAATTAATACCAGCACCAATGATATCGAAGGTCAAGAATGGTTTGACAATATCCCTAATGGAACCATAGTAGCATTACAAGGTAGAGACCAACAACGGGGGAACAAAGAAAATTTATATCAAACACTGACAGTATTTGATGAAGCTTATCCGTTAGTTGAAACTTACTGCCTTAAACAAATGCCTTTAGAATGTGTGGAAGGTACCCAATACAATCGTTTTATGAAGATTGGTCTGAAATAAATACTATATCATGCTAGCTTTAGACTTATTTGAAAAATGGACGGAGAAATATAAGCGTTCAATCGACTGTTCAAACCCAAAAGGGTTTAGTCAGCAAGCTCATTGCGACGGTAAGAAAAAAACAAACGAAGAACAAAAACACGATCTAGATCTCATGGAAGGATTTCGACAACTACTGCCTATCGCTTGTAAGCATCTAAATATAACAAAACTTCCTAAAATACATCTTTGCAAAAAACAAACAGGTACACATCAAGCCAGCTTTGGCGGCTATGATCCAAACAACAAGAATATACATCTAAGTATTTCTGACAGACATCCTGTTGATATTCTTAGAACACTCGCACACGAAATGGTACACTATAAACAAGACTGTGATAGCAAACTTGTCGACGATAGTTGGATGACTGGTAGCGATGCTGAAAACGAAGCTAACAGTGAAGCTGGTATTATTATGCGATTGTTCAACAAACAGTGTCCAGAGTTTATGGAAGTAAAACCAATAATTGGAGAAAATCAGTGAAAGTCCAGGAAATACTTGAAGCAAAATGTCCGCCAGCTACACAGGACATAGCTATTAATACAGACAATAGAAATTCAACAATCAAGAATTATATGTATGGACCATTGAACTTTAAAAACCCAGCTGACTATTGGAAGAAGGCCGCTAAACTTTGGGACACTACAGAAGAATCAGCTAAAGAAAGCCTATGTGGTAACTGTGTAGCGTTTGATGTATCACCAAGGATGGAAAAATGTATGCCTGGTAAAACATCCGATGACTACGGTAAACTTGGGTACTGTTGGATGCATCATTTTAAATGTCATTCAGCACGTACATGTGAAACATGGGCCGCAGGTGGTCCAATCACAGATGACAAAATAAGTTTAGATTGGGGCAAACGTGCTAGTATGAACGAAAACTTCGCCGACGGTAAAAAAAAAGGTAAAAGTCGTCCAGGTAGAGTAAAAAAGGCTGGTGCTAGTTGTAAAGGTTCAGTAACAGACTTAAGAGCAAAGGCAAAAAAAGCATCTGGTGAAAAAGCAAAAATGTATCACTGGTGTGCTAATATGAAAAGTGGTAAGAAGAAATGACAACAAGTAAGGCAATTATTATTGCGTCTGTAATACTAGGACTTAGTCATATAGCTAATGGTTATCTAATAGACTATGACACAATACTAAAATGTACAGAGCCAGGTACTATATGCACCTTACATGTGGAGCCAAATAGATGAAAATATTATTTTTTGTATTAGTAGTAATATTAATGCTTCAATCTGGGTGTACAACTGTACAAGACACTGTTGACACTGAACAAGTGCAAACACAAGATAAAAAGAAACCAAATCCTTTACTATGTGCTATACTACTTTTAAAACTTGATTGCGGAGCAAAAAACAAAGCTACACCACATGCAGTTCCTGAAAAAGAACCGATATCAGAAACAATAACATTAGAAACAATAGAAGGCTAATATCATGAAAATTAATGAAATCTTAAACGAAGGCAAGAGCCCACATAAGAAAGGTACCGAAAAGTACAAAAAACATATGGCGGCAATGCATGCTGAATCAGAAGAAACTTACGAAGATGATGACAAATTCTTTGAAGCTTACGGAGACGTAGAAGAAACTCTTGAAGAAGCAGAATATCAAGGACGTAAAGTCCAACTAAACAAACCTATGCAAGGTGATGTTAAGAAGTTTAAAGTTTATGTTAAGGATCCTAAAACAGGTAACATTAAAAAAGTAAATTTTGGACACGGTGGGTCAAGTGTAAAAGGCAAAACAATGCGTATTAGAAAAAATAACCCTGCGGCACGTAAAAGTTTCCGTGCTAGACATAATTGCGATAGTCCTGGGCCAAAAACTAAAGCAAGATATTGGTCATGTCGTAAGTGGTAAAATGACAAACTACGAGCATTATCTGAAACACAGCTATGATGCTGTTAAAAGAGCAGAAGACATGTTGTTAATCGACCTCGAAGACGATCTCGAAGCGTACCTTGTACACCTGTTTGCTAACTACATGGACAAGCCACAGATTAATACAGAACCCGTCTGTATTAAATTACTAGAAAGCACACACAAACCAATTAGAGAACGAATACCGATTCTAAAAGAAGTAGGGGATGAATGTCTTCTGGTACATTCATTGGGTTGGGGTAAGTCAAAATGGCCCACAGAAAGTTATTATCAAGAAATGGGGCAAACAGCCTATGTTACTAGAGCATTCCTAAGACGCCCACCTGAAACATTGTATGATGAATTAGCTGTTGAGTTCACTACTGTATCAAAAATTCTACAAAGTTGTTGCAAACAATAAGTAATTATAGTATAATATTTTATAACTATAAATCAAGGAGGCATTAATATGTCAGAAGTATTCAATTCAGAACAAAAAGCAAAGCTGGTTCAGTTAATTAACGAAGGGATTCAAGTACTTTCAGAAGTAGAAGATTTGAATGCTGGGCTTAGTGATACTGTAAAAGCTGTAGCTGAAGAACTACAAGTTAAACCAAGTATTCTTAAAAAAGCAATTAAAATTGCACAAAAATCCTCATTTACAGACACAAACACAGATCACGAAACACTAACAACTGTGTTAGAAACTGCTGGTCGAACTTTATAGTTGACTTAGTTGTTGAAGTAAAGTATAATAATAGTAAGAGTTACGCCCACAGTGGGCATGAAGAGTGTGTGTGAGCTAGAAGTCGCACAAAAAGGAGTATAAATGAGTTACGTAGATGCCCTGTTTGACAGGCAAAAAGATCGTATATACATTGTTGAACGCAACAATGGCCAAAGAGAATATGTAGAATACCCAGCAGAGTATGTATTTTATTATGATGCTCCTAAGGGTAAACACCGTACCATATATGGTACTCCTGTAGATCGATTCCAAACTAAAAATTCAAAAGAGTTTCACAGAGAATTAAAAGTAAACTCAGGCAAGCAGACTTGGGAAAGTGATATTAATCCTGTATTCCGTTGCTTAGAGAATAATTATCTAGGCAAGCCGTCACCTAAACTACAAACAGCATTTTTTGATATTGAGGTTGACTTTGATCCAGTAAGAGGATTTAGTAAGCCCGATGATCCTTTTAATCCAATTACAGCAGTATCAGTATATCTTGATTGGATGGAAAAACTAGTTACTATGGTGATCCCACCTAAGTCAATGAGTTGGGAAACTGCCGAAGAAATTGCTAGCAAGTATGATAATTGCTTTTTAATGGAACGTGAAGAAGATCTTATAAAAACTTTCTTAGATATAATTGAAGATGCTGATATATTGAGTGGGTGGAACTCAGAAGGATTTGATATTCCCTACATGGTAATGAGAACTAATCGTGTGCTGTCAAAAGATGATACCAGACGTTTTTGTTTATGGAATCAATTTCCTAAGAAACGTGAGTTTGAACGCTTTGGAGCCAGCAACTTAACATTTGATTTGATTGGTCGTGTGCATTTAGATTATATGCAACTGTATAGAAAATATACATACGAAGAAAGACATAGTTACTCGTTGGATGCTATTGCTGAGTTTGAACTAGCAGAAACAAAAACTCCATATGAAGGTACCCTAGATCAACTATATAATAAAGATTTTGAAAAGTTCATTGAGTATAATAGACAAGATACTGCTCTATTAGATAAATTAGACAAGAAATTAAGATTTATTGATCTTGCTAATGAATTAGCACATGACAACACAGTACTACTACAAACAACAATGGGTGCTGTTGCTGTTACTGAACAAGCTATTATCAACGAAGCACATCAGTTAGGTATGATAGTTCCTAATAGAAAATTTGGCGATGAAGGCACTACACAGGCCGCAGGTGCTTATGTGGCGTTTCCTAAGAAAGGTATGCATGACTACATAGGTGCTATTGATATTAATTCACTTTATCCGTCGGCTATTCGTGCTTTGAATATGGGTCCAGAAACTATTATAGGACAGCTAAGACCTACTATGACTGAACATCATATTAAAACTAAACAACAAGAAGGCAAGTCATTTGCTGATGCTTGGGAGAATGTGTTTGGTAGTATGGAATACACTGCTGTTATGAATGGTGAGCCAGGCACTGAAATAACTATCGACTGGAAGAACGGTGAAAGTGATGTATTAAGTGCCGCGGATGTATGGAGGCTAATATTTGATAGTAACAAACCTTGGATACTGAGTGCTAACGGAACCATCTTTAACAACGAAACAAAAGGTATCATTCCAGGACTATTGGAACGATGGTACGCAGAACGTAAGGAAATGCAAAGTAAGATGCGTGAAAGCATCAAAACTGAAAACAAAGAAGACACAGCATTCTGGGATAAGCGACAGCTAGTTAAGAAGATTAACCTAAATAGTTTGTATGGTGCACTGCTTAATCCAGGTTGTAGATTCTTTGATCATCGTATTGGTCAATCAACAACACTGACTGGACGTGTTATTGCACGCCATATGGATGCTTATATTAATGAATGTATCATGGGCGAATATGATCACGTTGGAGAAAGTATAGTGTATGGTGATACTGATAGTTGTTATTTTACTGCGTGGCCCGCTGTCAAAGATGATGTTGAAGCAGGCAAGATGGAATGGAACAAAGACATCGCAGTTCAACTATATGATTCAATTTCAGATCAAGTCAATGCCAGCTTTCCAGCATTCTGTGAAAAAGCATTCCACGTTACACGCAAACAGGGCGAGCTAATTAGAGGTGGTAGAGAACTAGTAGCATTGAAAGGACTGTTTATCAAGAAGAAACGTTATGCTGTGCTTATCTATGATATGGAAGGTAACAGATTAGACAGTCACGGTTCACCTGGCAAAGTAAAAGCTATGGGCTTGGACTTAAAGCGTTCAGATACACCTAAGGTAGTACAGGACTTCTTGAGTGAAGTACTGTTAGAAACACTGACTGGTGCTGATAGAGAACGGCTAATTGCCAAAGTAAGAGAGTTTAAGCTACTGTTTACAGAACGCCCAGCTTGGGAAAAAGGAACTCCTAAGCGTGTCAACAACCTAACAAAATATAGTAAAGAAGAAGAACGACTAGGTAAAGCAAATATGCCTGGACACGTTAGAGCCGCAATGAACTGGAATAATCTAAGACGTATGCACAGTGACAACTATTCAATGAGCATAGTTGATGGAATGAAAACTATTGTGTGTAAACTCAAAGACAATCCTTTAGGATATACCAGTGTTGGATATCCAATTGATGAAACACATATACCCGATTGGTTTAAAGAACTTCCATTTGATGATGCCGCCATGGAGACTGGTATCGTAGATCAAAAAGTAGAAAACTTATTAGGTGTATTGAACTGGAAGATAAGTGAAAATACACAGATTTCAACAACATTTGACGACCTGTTTACATTTGAATAATACGAACCCGACTATGAAACTGAGAGACTTATGTCTCTATCGAAAACTTTTACTAGATTTAATCAACAGTAGATTAACTCGTACTCCTCTATCTGATAACATCGGATTACTAGATAGAACACTAGTAACTACAAGAGAAACCTTCAACCAATACTCAGACAGCTTATTATCAATGCATCAGCAGTGTGAAACATTAGCAAAAGAATACGATAAAGTTACTGATCAATTACAAGAGCTCATTGTCGAAGTTGATAATGATATTAACAAATGGTCAGACGAAATGTTTGAAGAATATAAAGAAATCTTTACGGTTGATATCGTATATCAACATTTATTGAAATTACAAATACCAGATAAAGTTAAAGAAGACATAAAAAATAAAGTCAGACTCTACGGTAGTAACTGGCGGTATCCAGGATTGCAAATATTCCCCAATGATGCTGAATGGATTAAACCGATGACAACCATGGATCCGTTGTATATTACAGGAACTTCTTTAAGTGCATTGAATGATATCGTAGAAGAGTACCCACGTGGATACCAGAATAGATTAAGATCGTATGAACTTAGAAATTTAAATTTCCGAAGTTTTCCGCAAGGACAATTTAGTCTAGTGTTTTGTTTGTGGGCATTTAAATATTTGCATAGTGATTATGTAGAACTTGCAATTACTAGGATATTTGATTTGTTAAGACCAGGAGGAGTTTTGATGTTTGGGTTTAACGACTGCATAACTAGTAATCTAATAGATCACTGCGAAGATCAAAAAATTAGTTACTATAACGCAAACAAACTTAAACAACTAGTTGAAAAAATAGGATACGAGATTGTGGCGTTAACAGATTATGATGAATTTGGTAGTTTTGCAGAGATTAAAAAACCTGGTAAACTAACTACATCAAAGTTACATCAAGCTCTAGGAAAGGTAGTATTAAAGTCGCCAAATTAAATTTATCAAACTACTTGCAAAACCTAAATAATATGTATATAATAATATATCAAAGGAGAACTAAATGAAAGATCATCTATTAGACATTGTTAAGAACACATATGGACTAGGTATAATTGACCTAGTTAAAATTACAGGAACAGATACAGAAACAGCGATCGAAGCATTAGCAGAAGATCGTAGTGTTATTGTACAAGCAAAATTAAACAACGCAGTGCCAGAATTTAAAGGTACATTTGGTATGCCCAATCTTGGTAAACTAAGCACTATTTTAGGTATTTCAGAATATAAAGATAATGCTAAAATAGAACTTGCTACACAAGAACGCAACGGTGAAAATGTAGCAGTTGGACTTAATTTTGAAAATGCAAACGGAGACTTTAAAAATAACTATCGTTTTATGAGTCAAGAAATTGTCAATGATAAACTTAAAACTGTAAAAATGAGACAGGTATCGTGGAATGTAGAGTTTGAACCTAGTGTTGCAAACATACAAAGATTAAAGTTCATGGCTCAGGCTAATGCTGAGGAACTTAACTTTACAGCTAAAACTGAAGGAACAGATCTTAAATTATTCTTTGGTGATCATTCAAGTCATGCAGGCAACTTTGTGTTCCAAGGTGATATTACTGGGACATTGACAAAAGCATGGGCATGGCCAGTAAATGCTGTGATAGCAATCTTAGGTTTATCGGGCGATAAAACATTTAGTATATCAGATGAAGGAGCGGCACAGATTACTGTAAACAGTGGATTAGCAACTTACAATTATATATTACCAGCACAAAGCAAATAATGACATTTGAAATAGACAACTTAACAGCAAAACAAAAGGACTATGCAGTATTCTTACCAGCACTTAGTGGATTTTATGCTACGTATATAGGTAAGCAAAGGCATAAAGAACCTGACAACAAAAAGTACGACAATGGTAATTATGTTCCAATGGGACGTGTTCCTAAAGATTTCGAAAATGGCGTAGAAGGATTAAATTGGCTTAATAAAGATGAAGCATACTTCCCTTATAAATGGGCTTTGTACTCAGCAGGACATGCTGAATTAGATATTAACAAGCATGCACCAAAAGAAGATATGATACGTAATAGAGATCGAGCTAATAGTTTTGTATTAGGTGACAGTGGCGGGTTCCAGATAGGTAAAGGTGTATGGGAAGGTGATTGGAAAAACCCTGCGTGTCCTAAAGCACAAAAGAAACGTGAGCAAGTGCTAGCGTGGATGGATGCTTATATGGACTATGGTATGATATTAGATATTCCAGCATGGGTATGTCGTAGTCCTAATGGACGTGAGAAAACAGGCATAACTTCATATATTGAGGCCGTTGAAGGAACTTATATAAACAACGACTACTTTATGGCTAACCGTACTGGTGCGTGTAAGTTCTTAAATGTATTACAAGGTGAGAATCACGCAGAAGCAGATGATTGGTATGATAGGATGAAAAAATACTGTGATCCTACGCAATATGAAAAACCATTCAATGGTTGGGCAATGGGTGGACAGAATATGTGTGATATACATTTAGTCTTACGCAGACTAGTTGAACTAAGGCATGATAATCTGTTACAAGAAGGCTTACATGATTGGATGCACTTTTTAGGAACATCGAAACTAGAGTGGGCATGTTTATTAACTGATGTACAACGTGCAGTTAGGAAATACGTTAATCCTAACTTTACTATATCATTTGATTGTGCGTCACCTTTCTTAGCTAGTGCCAACGGGCAGGTGTATATACAAACAGAAACTGAAGACAGAGCAAAATGGACTTACAGAATGGTGCCTAGTGTTGATGATAAGAAATATGCAACAGATACTAGACGTTTGAGAGATGCTGTACTACAAGATAAAATATTTGAAAACTTTACTGAATCTCCTATAAGTGCTAGATTGCAGATAAATGATATTTGTCACTATGCTCCAGGTGACCTAAATAAAATAGGTAAAGAAGGTAAAACATCATGGGACTCATTTAGCTACGCATTACAGATGGGGCATAATGTTTGGAGTCATTTGAATGCCGTGCAACAAGCAAACATCAAGTATGATAACGGTATAGTTCCTAAGATGTTAGTTCAAGAAAGTTTTGATCGTTTATACTTTAAAGACATTGTTGACGCAATATTTGCTACAGCAGACAAAAGTGAAGCATTGGCAATCATTGAAGAATTCAGTAAGTTTTGGATGTCGATTATAGGTACCAGAGGTGCCATTGGCAAGAAAACTGTTAACGCTAGTGCTATGTTTAGTAATTTGTTTGAACAAGAAGCAGAGGAGGAAACCACAGACCAAGAAGTTGAATTAGATGAAGATAAATTAGACAAACTCGAAATGGAGGAAACATGAGCAATTTAGATCATTTAGAAGCACTTAAAATTAAACACCGAGAACTTGACCAAAAGTGCTCACAAGGGTACACTGATTACCTAGATGATGTTAGTCTTAATAAGATGAAGATGGAAAAAGCACAGGTCAAAGCACACATACAAAAGATAGAACAAGACCTCGAAAAAGGAATAGTATAAAATGGACTTATCATTTATTACAGCAGATTTATTAAACGACATTAGTTGGTTCGATGGGATTATGTATATAATACTTGGTCTCGTTGTTTACGCAATCATTAGATGGATTAACAAAAAGATATGAAACTAGAAGACACTCCCTGGTACGAATCAACACCTTTAGTAGAGAATAAAGATTATCTAGTGTTTGAAGACAAGTATCCTGTAACCAAAGGACACTTGCTGTTTGTTCCTAAGCAAGATACTCCTAACTGTTTTATGATCACATACTTGGCCGCATACGAATGGGGTATAGATCTATTTCAAAAAGAATATTGCACTGGATTTAACATAGGACAAAACATAGGCGAGTCAGCAGGACAGACTGTTATGTATCCTCATATACACATGATTCCACGCACAGACGGCGATTGTGCAGATCCTAGAGGCGGTGTACGTGGTGTTATTGCTGAGAAACAGAAGTATTGACTTTGAACATAATATACTGTATAATACTATTATGAAAAGAGATTACGCAACAGGTAGTGCAACAGACGTAAAATATTTTGTGGGTGATGAAGTAGAAGTTACGCCTGCATTTAATTTACGCACACTGTTTGTTGTTGGAGTTATGGCTCCGGAGCAAATTACCGATATCGCCACAAAACATGAATGCGATCATGTATACTTCGGAGCCAACCAATCATTTGATGGAGAGAACATTGGTGAGTGGGTACGTCAAATTGAACATGTCTTACGTTTAGGTTATAAAGTAACATTGGACTTAGACATTAAGCACGTTCAAAAGAAGTGTAAATGGTTAGAACAACTCAATGAGTTTGAAGGTTTCATAACACAGATATCAGTTAAACTACCTAACATTGAGCAGTATAACGATAACACTACTATTAAGATAGATGACATAGACTTTAATGCAACCAATGACGGTGTGTGGTGTCATTCATTAGACAAATTAAAAAGTTACGATCGAATGACTATATGGTCAGAATATGGAAAAGACGAAATCATTAAGGAGGAAGAATAATGGCAACATCAGTGATACTTAATAATCTTAGAGCAAAGTATGAGAATCAAATTGAAATTAGCAAAACTAATATCACACTGTTTATAAATAATCCACAAGGTGTTGCAGAGCATATTGATTATTCAGAAACAGTAGAGAAAGAATTAGAAAAAATTGCACATGCACATGACATGTTAGAGGCATTAGACGAACTATGAACCAAGAACAAAGAGAACGTGTAGACAAAATCATGGCTGATGCTAGAAAGATGATATGGGTTACTTTCCAGCGTGAAGGTATTCACTATTATCCAGCCGCACTTGATGATCCTAAACTAGCAGACGTTAGTTTCTTAGGTCATCCTCACAGACACATATTCCATTTCCGTGTTTGGATACAAGTATTCCACGATGACAGAGATCTAGAGTTTATACAGTTCAAACGCTGGTGTGAAAGTTTATATCAAACAGGTGGTGAATTAGAACTTGACTATCAAAGCTGTGAAATGATATCAGATGCACTTTACTTGAAGATTGCTGAAAAGTATCCAGCTAGAGATGTTAAAATTTCAGTTGCAGAAGATAACGAAAATGGTAGTGAAACTGAATACAATACTACAAGACCTTCACAGAGAATAACACTGTGAGCAATGTGTTCTTAGTTGATCTAGAAGCAGTTGAATCCAGATACACTGGACAATGGAAAACTCACGTACCTAAACTATTAAAGGACAACGGACACAATGTTACAATTATTGAAGGACCTAGTGATATTCCCAATGCCACTACTCCTGGCGCTTTTCTTAACTTTGGTGGTACTAACATATACAAGGCTAGACAAGTTGAGGAACTCAGTCGCTTGTTCACTAGTGGTAAAGTACACAGTGGGGATCACGTTATCTTTACTGACGCTTGGCATCCTGGTATCATTAACCTAAAGTATATGAGTGAGTTACTTGGAATAAAAGTAACTATACATGCACTATGGCACGCTGGATCATATGACCCGCAGGACTTCTTAGGTAGACTGATAGGTGATGCTAATTGGGTAAGACACACTGAGCACGCTTTCTTTGAATCAATTGATCATAACTACTTTGCCACAGACTTTCATATTGATATGTTCTGCGAGAACTTGTTAGGTATGGATCTTGCTAAAGAAAGAGATGGGCAACTAGCTATATGGAAGTATCAGAAAAAGATTGTGCGTACAGGTTGGCCTATGGAGTATATGAGTGATACACTCAACGAATACAAAGGTCTTGCTAAACGAGATCTTGTATTATTTCCACATCGTATAGCACCAGAGAAACAGGTAGATATATTTAAAGACTTAGCTAAAAGTTTGCCACAATTTGACTGGGTAATATGTCAAGAGCAGTCATTGAGTAAAGATGAATATCATAAATTACTTGGCGAAAGTAAAATGGTTTTTAGTGCTAACTTGCAGGAAACACTAGGTATCAGCTGTTACGAAGGAGCAGTAGTCGATAGTGTACCATTTGTTCCTGATAGATTAAGTTATAGTGAAATGTATACTAATAAGTTTAAGTATCCAAGCGAATGGACTGAAAGTTGGGACAGCTATCAAAAGAACAAAACGTTTATCGTAGAAACTGTTCGTTGGTTTGTAGAAAACTATGATACTAATATACATCTAGTTAAAGCACAGGCACACAGTCTTACTGAAAAATTCTTTTCAGCACAAGAATTGCTAGACAACATTGAGTAATCCATTTGATCTCATAACAGAATTTGAACAAGCACTAGCAGAATACACGGGTGCCAAGTACGCAGTAATGACTGATTGTTGTACACACGCACTTGAGCTATCATTTCTAGCAACAGGTTACAAAAGAACTCAGCTTACTCCCCACACTTATATTTCAATACCAATGATGCTTAAAAAGATTGATGTTGAATATGAGTTTAACGATAACATCAACTGGAATGGTATGTATTACTTTTGGCATACAAACATATGGGATAGTGCTAGAGCTTTATATGAAAATATGTACAAAGCTGGGCAGATAATGTGTTTGAGTTTTGGTTATGATAAACCAATGACTATTGGGCGTGGTGGTGCTATCCTACTAGATGATCAAGAGCTTCACAAAAAATTAAAGCTTATGTGTTACGATGGTAGAGACTTATCAATAACTCCTTGGTCCAAACAAAAAACATTCCAAATGGGATATCATTATCGTCCTACACCTGAAGAAGCTAAAAGAGGGCTAGAACTACTAGGCTCTCATCAAGAACAATATAAATTCAAACAATATCCTGATTTAAGAAAACTTAGTATCTGGTAAGTTCATAAATACTTTACTATGAAGAAGATCGATTGGAAAGACGTTTGGAGACAAGCACGTAACGAATCTAAAAAACGCGGTAACATAGAAGGACCTGAGAAATGGGCTTTGTATGTAGTCGCAGTATTCCTAGTGATATTTGTACTAATATGATAAGATCAGTAGACATAACCATACATCAAGATTGGGCTGATGTAAGAAAAATACATGATATCATATATGAAAAAAGTAAACATTGTACGCCCGATGTTGATTATGATACTGATTATGCAAAACGATATCTTTTTGGGAACACTACCTTAGCTGTTGATCATACCGGCATCCATTCAAAAAATTGGGGATTTTTAAGTGGTGATCTATTGCTTTCTAAACTTCCGTGGGCCAAACAAGCAATAGATCTTTTTGCAGACTTTGATCCTATTATACTTTATCATAAATCTTTACAAAATGTAAAAAAACATACGGATTACAAAGACTCATCGGACGTATGCAATATAAATTTCGTTATTAGCTGTGAAGACCCCGATGCTGTTACTACCAGCTGGGACAATGATGTTCCTTACTCATACCCGTCTATAGTAAACACTGCTTGGTTAATAGACCCAAGCTTACCTCATGAGATTCAATGTAACGGTTCGAGAGAAGCACTACAATTTAAGTTTCGCCGCAGTTATAAGGAAGTATCTGCTTTCTTAGATCAGCACGAACCTATTATTTTAGGTTAATCACTAACCAATAAATACTATATCATGAAGAATATATATCTTATCCAGCCTAGCAATCTTGAAGGTGTTGACGGCAGACTTCTTGCCTGGCTACCCTATAGTATTGGATGTTTGTGGGCATATGTAATTCAATTTAAAGAAATAACTAATCACATTAATCTTAAAGAAATACTAGCGGTCAAAGAGCCAATCGACGAACTAACTGATAGATTAGACGACCCTGATATGGTCGGTTTTAGTTGTTACGTTTGGAATTTTAATTATAATATAGCACTAAGCAAAAAAATTAAACTAAGATACCCTAATTGTAAGATAGTATTTGGTGGTCCGCATATCAATAAACAAACCATAGACCAACACACGCATATTGATTCAATAATCATTGCAGAAGGTGAAATTAATTTTAAGCAATTACTTGAAGATTTCATAAATAAAAATCTGCAGAAAATATACCAAAGAGAACGAATCAATGATCTTACTATATTACCTAGTCCATATGGCAGTGGAGTATTTAATCAACTACTAGATGACAACCCCGAACTTTATTGGGCCGCGACGATAGAAACCAATCGTGGTTGTCCGTACTCTTGTTCTTTCTGTGATTGGGGCAGTCTAACAGCTAGTAAAGTGTATAACATGGGATTAGACCGACTACAGGATGATATTGATTGGACCAAAAATAAAAAGACATTAATACATGTTAATGTTGCTGATGCTAATTTTGGTATCTTCAAACAAAGAGACCTCGCCGCCGCAAAGATTATTAGAGAAGGAATTGATCATGGGTATGTAGAATCAATTTGGGTGTCATATGCTAAAAAATATAACAAAGAGATGGACGACATAGTTCTGCTCTTGAATCAAGACACAGGATTTAATATAAGCCTACAATCAGATAATGTGGATACACTTAAAGCTATCAAGAGAAAAAATCTTCCAGAAAAAGATATTGCAAATTTAATCAAATTTGCTGATGAAAATAATATATCTCATGAGCAGGAATACATCGTTGGCCTACCATTGGAAACTAAAGAGTCTTGGTATGAGGCAATGACCGGCAGATTAGACGAAGGCAAGCATAAAATATTTGATGTATTTATGTGTAGCATACTACCAAATACTGAGATGGCCAATGTTGTTTACAGAGAAAAATATAAAATTACATCGGTGCTGACTCCGGATCTTAATTCCGTTGCTCCGTCCTCTGAAAGTGACTTTCAAATATTAGAAAATAGTGAAATTGTAACCGGAACATCAACGATGTCATCAGATGAAATAATTGATTGTTATTTGTTCAGTCAAATAATAAATCATATACACAGTACCGGATACAGCTATATTATTAGCCAAATTGCAAATAAACAGTTCAAAGTATCTATGCTAGATTTCTATTTAGAGATGGAAAGACTTATGTATGCTGATCCTGATGCAAGTGTACAACTGAATCTTATTAAGTCGTTGTTATATGAGGTATTTAATACTGGTAGGATAAAAGATCCTAAGTATAGGGATACCGGAAGACTTGATTACCTTAGTTACCAGCCTTTCTTTAAACTAAAAAATAAGATTATGCAATTGGCTATAGAAGCCTTTAGAAAACTTACAAAATGCAATAATCAAACTGCAGATGCTGTGCAAGAGTTACAAAAAAACTATATATTTGATGTCTCTTTAAATAGTAGTATTGAATTTACTAGTCAATTTGATATAGTTACATTTGTTCAGAAAGAGGTAAAGTATCAAATTACTCAGAAACTAGCTAAAAAAGAATTTATTAAGAAATATTGGAAAGGTAGTGGATCATTTTCCCTCTTACACGAACGACATGAGTTAGTAAACACATTTACAGAAATACCTACAGCTAGATCTAAATTAGAAAAACTTTCAATCGAAATCACCAACTAATAAGTAATACTACCAAAAAGATTTGACTTTACTATACTAGGCCTATATAATAGTATGTAATAATAAACAACGACATCCTCGTCGTCAATAACTCGGAGAAAGAAACATGTCAGTAGAAAACAGAATAGATTGGTCAGAGCTTGAGCAACGTACTCAACCAGTCAGTAAAGATATTAGAGAAAGAATTAAAAAAGCAGGTGACAGATATTGGGCAGGTGACAATATTTCAAAACACATTCATCATGGTGAGAAAGAAATACTAATAGATGAACTCGCAAACAAGTTTGAAGGTGTACTTGATTCATTATTGATTGATAGACACAACGATCCAAACTCAAAAGGTACAGCTAAACGTTTAGCTAAAATGTATATCAATGAAATAATGTCAGGTAGATATGAACCTATGCCAGACGCAACTGCATTTCCTAATGATAGCGATGATCGTTATGAGGGTATGTTGGTAGTCAGAAGTGAACTCACAAGCATGTGTTCACATCATCATCAGACTGTAAAAGGTACTGCGTACATTGGTATTATTGCTAGTGATAAACTTATTGGCTTATCAAAGTACACAAGAATAGCACAATGGTGTGCTAGCAGAGGTACACTACAAGAAGAACTTGCAAACGATATTGTACGTGAGATACAGAAAGCAACAGGTGCAGAACACCTAGGTGTTTATGTACAAGCAACACACGGTTGTGTTGAAAATAGAGGTGTTATGGCACATTCAAGTCTAACACAGACTACTGTACTCAAAGGTGCATTCAAAGACGATCCAGCTACTAAGAAAGAGTTTATGGATAATATTAAACTACAACAAGAATTTGCTCCTAGATAAAATACTTGATTTTATAACAGTTTGGTGTTATAATATACTAGTATCTTAATTAATCAAAGGGTATTTGATGAAAATCAAGCAGATAATAGCAGTTTTAGTAGCCGCTGGTATCGTAACTAGCTTTCCGTCACAGGCAGAGGCTTTAACTAAAGCTGAACGTATAGCCAAAGCCAAACAGGAAGTCATTGACGCTAAAGAGGCGTATCGAGCCAGAATAAAAGCACAAGATGATCAAATTAAATATGATCAATCTGCAGAACTTGAAAGAGTCTACGGTATACCCAATCCTTATAGTAGTCCAGGCATATTACGCTCTTCAGAAGCCATTGAAGCCAAACGTCTAGCTGACATAGCCAAAGCAGAAAAAATAGCACAAGAACTAGAAAAAGCCGAAGTTGCTAGATTAGCAGAAGAAGCCAGATTAGCTGAAATTGCCCGATTGAAAGCTGAGGAAACACGTTTAGCAGAAGTTGCTAGATTAGCTGAAATCGCAAGGGTAGCTGAAGAAGCACGGTTAGCAGAAGTTGCAAGGGTAGCTGAAGAAGCCAGATTAGCTGAAGAAGCACGGTTAGCAGAGGTTGCTAGATTGGCCGAGGTTGCTCGTTTAGATGAAATTGCTAGATTAGCTGAAGTTGCTAGATTAGCTGAAATCGCAAGGGTAGCTGAAGAAGCACGTTTAGCAGAAGTGGCTAGATTAGCTGAGCTTGCAAGAATAGCTGAAGAGGCTAGATTAGCTGAAGTTGCCAGGTTAGAAGCCGAAGCTAAAAGATTAGCAGAAGAAGCTGAAGCTAAAAGAATAGCTGATGAACTAGCACTTGCAGAAATAGCAAGGTTGGCAGAAGTTGCTAGATTAGCAGAAGAAGCAAAAAGAATAGCTGATGAATTAGAAGCAAAAAGGTTAGCTGATGCCGTTGAAGCTAAAAGACTAGCTGATGAATTAGAAGCTAAAAGACTAGCTGACGAAGCCGAAGCTAAAAGACTAGCTGACGAAGCCGAAGCAATTCGAATCGCTAAAGAAGAATCCGATAGATTAGAAGCTAAACGTATTGCTGACGAACTAGAAGCAAAAAGAATAGCCGATGCCGCTGAAGCTAAAAGAATAGCTGATGAATTAGAAGCTAAACGTATTGCTGATGAAGCCGAGGCTAAACGTATTGCTGATGAATTAGAATCTGTACGTACAGCAGAAGAAATTGCGGCCAAAGAAGTTGCAGATGCTAAAGCGGCCAGAGAAGCCGAATTAAAAGCAGAAGAAGATGCAAGGTTAGCTGAGGAGGCTCGATTATTAGCTTCAGTATACGGTGATACAGAAGAGCTTGTTGAAGAAGAAACTACAGTAGAAGAGCCTGTTGAAGAAGAGGTTGTAGATACTAGGACAGATTTTGAACGAGAATATATTGCTGATGATCTTGCTCCTGGTAAAACAAATGACAACTTTTTAAGTGCAATTAAAGCTCAATCCGCTTGGGATAGAGGGTATACAGGTAAGGGCAGTAAAATTCTTATCATTGACAGTGGTATCAATGAAGAACATAATGAATTCAAAGGAAGGATAACAGATAAAAAGAACTTCCTTAGAGGGGAAACGGACATCATCGACAATGTCGGCCATGGTACTAAAATGGCTGGTATCGCAGGAGCAAGTAGAGATGGTGTTGGCATGGTTGGTGTTGCCCCTGACGCTGATCTAGCTATAGCCAAAGTAACTAATAGTAGTAGGATCGGATTCAGTCAAGCCAGAGATGCTATTGCTTGGGGTGCTAGTATAGATGCTACTGTAGCAAATATAAGTGCCAACGCAGGATACTCTAATAACTATCAAAGTAAGTGGGTACAACTAAAAGATGGAAGTTGGAGCAACAGTGATCCTAAATACATAGAATATTACCATACCGGAAGAAGAAGCACAGGATTTTATAATAACGAGGATCCTAAAAGATGGTCTTCAGCTTTAGGCAATAGTGAAATGGTTGTTGTTGTCTCGGCTGGTAACTCGGGGCTAGCATTTCCTGAAAATCCAGCTCCAATGGCCTATGCTACCCGAGAAGACGGTTCACTGTATATGAACGGACAAATGCTAGTAGTTGGTGCATATGATATTGACGCAGGTACTGTTGCTAGTTACAGTAACAAGGCCGGACATATATGCCAAGGGTTCAATGTTACCAGTGATGGTAATTGTAATGACACATATAGAATGAGTGATTTTTATATACTAGCACCAGGCAACATGTACAGTCCAGGACATACCAGTGGAGATGGGTATGTAATAGGTACAGGAACATCAGAAGCGGCCGCAGTTGTTTCGGGTGCTGTTGCTATTATACATCAACAATGGCCGTTAATGACCGGTAGTAATATCGTTAAATTATTAACTGCTACTGCTAATAAAGATTTACCAGGGTATGATAAGGACATAATGGGTGCTGGACTGCTAGATTTAGAAGCGGCTACCAGACCATATGGTGTTGTTGGTATTCCTGTAGATGGTAGATATGGAAAAACTATTCCTATAAGTGGATCATTTTTAGCAAGTGGTTCAGACGGATTATCAGATGTAGGTGCGTTAAGCAGTGTTATGGTTACTGATGAGTTTGGTCGTGATTATTATGTTGACATGAGTTACGGAAGTAACACTAAGAAAAAGAAAGCTACACCATTTAATCCAATAAGCAAAGGCCAGTTCTTTACAGACCATAATCCATATGATAATCTAAATTATTATACTTCAAGTAGCAAGGTTAGTTTAGCAACAGATCAAGATGGTACATCATTTATTGATATGACTATGAAAATGAATCAAGACACTGGTGTCGGTAACTTTGAATTTGGGCACACCACAAAGTATACCAATGATTTATCAGTAAGAGTTGGTTTTGGTATGCTAAACGAAGATCAAGCTTGGATGGGTAACGAAATTAATGGTGCCTTAGGTGAAATGGAAGACAGTTATACCACATACACTAACATAACTGGTACCCAGAAGTTAAATAAGAGACTAAGCATGTTTGGGGGTGTGTGGTATGGATACACACAAAGTGGTATGAATAAAACAGGACTAGTAACTGACGTCAGTGACACACAATCATACAGCTGGAATGTAGGATTAGACTACACTGTGGATGAACACAGTATTGGTACTACATTTAGTCAGCCCGTTACTATACACGAAGGTACTGTTGATGTTAGTGTACCAGTTGGGTACTATAGAGATGGTAGCATAGCATATGATAGAAGTTCAGTTGATATGTCACCAGATGTAAATGCATATAATGTAGGTATGTATTATAAATTTAAAAGTGATGATAGTGATTTAGAACTAGTAACTTATGGGGAACATCAATTGAATTACTTAAATCAAGAAGGCGAAACTAATAACATCGTCGGAGTTTCTTTACAATGGAGTTTTTAATATGGAATTAAAAGAGTTAGCAACACAGTATTTTACTACATTCAGTAGTAAAGATATCAATGGGCTTGATGCAATGTTTACAGACGATGTTGTCTTACGTGATTGGGAAACAAGTGCAGAAGGTCGTACAGATGTACTAGCGGCCAATCAAACAATATTTGATGCAGTAGAAACTATCGAAGTAACTCCATTGGCAATATACCAAGAAATGGATACTATAACTGCTGAACTCAGTGTTTTAATAGACGACACAGATACACTGTTAGTGGTTGATGTAATTACATTTGTTGATGGTAAAATATCAAACATAAGGGCATACCGTGGATAATAAACGTTACGTAGGATGGCCCACTATTGATGACTATGTCAATCGAGTGAGCTTTGAAATGTATAAAGATAACTTTAGACCCGATTATATAGTTGGGTTGACTCGCGGAGGATTAATGCCAGCAGTATATATGAGTCATAGATTGGATATACCGATGCACGCACTAAAGGTTAGTCTTAGAGATCACATAGACACAGATGATAATCTATGGATGCAAGATGATGCACGTGAAGGCAAAAAAATATTAGTGTTAGATGACATTAATGATACTGGAGCAACACTTAACTGGATCGTCAATGATTGGAAGTTAAATCAAACTCCGCAACATAATGTTAAGTTTGCTGTATTATTTGACAACTTGTCCAGTGGTTTCTGTCAGGAAGTAGACTATTGTGCTACTGAAATAGACAAATCAGAAAAAGATGAATGGATAGTTTTTCCATGGGAACATTGACATACGACCTAAATAAGTGTATAATAAACTATTAACGAAAGGCGTAAATGAAACTTAAAATTAGTGAAATATTTTATTCAGCACAAGGCGAAGGACGTTTTGTAGGCGTTCCTAGTATATTCTTGCGTACATTTGGTTGTAACTTCACATGTGGCGGCTTTGGTATGAATAGAGGCGAACTGTCAACAGAGCGTGACGAAGTTAAAGTAGAACTATTTAATCAATACGAAGGATTACCTTTAGTAGATACAGGGTGCGATAGTTATGCATCATGGGATCCAAGATTCAAACATTTGTCACCTATGTTACAGACAGAAGCAGTAGCAGATAGATTAACACAACTAACACCAAACAATAAATGGGTACAATCTAACGGTAATGATGTACACTTAGTAATTACAGGCGGCGAACCTTTACTAGGCTGGCAACGTGCTTTTCCTGAGTTATTAGAAAATGACAAGATGAAAGATTTGATTAATATAACATTTGAAACTAACGGCACACAAAAGATACATCCAGAGTTTGGTGAGTATATGAAATCTTGGAGTAAGGCACGAGGTGATAGTTATCACAGCGATATAACATTTTCAGTTAGTGCTAAGTTAAGTGCTAGTGGCGAGAAGTGGGAAGATGCTGTTAAGCCTGAGATTGTTGCTGACTATGAGCAGTATGGCACAACCTATCTCAAGTTTGTAGTTGAAAATCCTAAGGACTTTGACGAAGTTGATCGTGCTGTCAAAGCATATAGAGAAGCCGGACTTAAAGGTGTAGTATATATTATGCCTGTAGGTGGTGTTGTATCAGTATATGAAAATAATAAATTTAATGTAGCAGACGAGTGTATGAAACGTGGCTACAATTATAGCCCAAGATTACACGTTGATCTTTGGGGAAACAGTTGGGGAAAATAATTGGACAAATATATATTTACAAGTGAATCAGTATCAGACGGACATCCAGATAAAGTAGCAGATCAGATATCCGATGCCTTAGTAGATGCTGGGTTAACAGAAGGTGATCGCACAACAAGAGTAGCGATTGAAACATTAGTAGCAACAAATCACGTAACACTAGCTGGTGAAGTTAAAAACTTTAATGTTGTTGATGTTAATCAAATAGTTAGAGATACAGTAAAAAAGATTGGTTATGAACAAGAAGGATTCCATTGGAATACATTAGAAATAGACAATCATATACATAGCCAATCAGCTGACATTGCCTTAGGTACAGACGATTTTGGGGCAGGTGATCAAGGTATTATGTTTGGATATGCTAATAGAGATAATGAAGCATACTTGCCTGCACCTATCTATTACAGCCATGAGATACTTAAACGACTAAAGCAAGCAAGACAAAACAATGATATATTCTTGCCAGATGCTAAAAGTCAAGTCAGTGTTGAATATAGAGGTGATCAAATACAGCGTATCGACCAAGTGGTAATAAGCACTCAACACACTGAAGGCGATTGTGAAGAGGCTAGAAAAGAAACAAAACTGATTGCACAATCAGTGTTAGGGCATCTGGTAGATGATGATACTGTATGGCATCTCAATCCTACTGGTAACTTTGTAGTAGGTGGTCCAGATGGAGATTCGGGATTAACAGGTAGAAAAATTATCGTAGATACTTATGGAGGTTGGGCACCACACGGTGGAGGCGCATTTAGCGGTAAGGATCCAACTAAAGTAGATCGTTCGGCGGCTTATATGTCTCGTTGGCTAGCAAAAAATGTAGTAGCTAGTGAAATGGCTGACTGGTGTCAAATACAGTTAAGTTATGCTATTGGTGTTAAAGAACCTACATCAATATACATAGAATCAAATGGGCATAATCGTTCTATAGAAAAGTTTATTAGATCCAATGTTGATTTAACACCGTTAGGAATCATTGACAGATTTGATTTATTCAAGTATAATAACTATAGTGAGAACTGTGTTTACGGACACTTTGGTAATAAAAACGTACCCTGGGAGAAAATAGGATGGGAATAATATGTTAGATAAACTTAAGAAACTAATAGGTAAGAAAGAAGAGCCTAAGAAAAATAAAAAGAAACTGTCAGATAAGGAACTAGCAGACAAAAATAAAGAGCCTTATATTACTGTTCTTAGTATGGAAATTGACCCAGATAATCCTAGTGACGGAGCATTTGAACTAGACTGGAACGATATCTTTGTAGCTAGATTAATGAAAGCTGGGTATCAAGGTAAAACTGACAACGACATTGTCGACAACTGGTTCCAATCAGTATGTCGTAATGTAGTAATGGAGAATTTTGAACAAGAGCAAGCAGATCCAGAAATACGTCAAGCACAGACAAACAAACGTGATCTTGGCAATGGTAGATCGGAGATTAGTTGAAATATTTATTAATAGACACTGCAAACACATTCTTTAGAGCTAGACACTCTGCCTATAGAGCCGCTAGTCCAGAAGAAAAAGTAGCCTTTGCGATGCATGTTACACTAGCTAGCATAAACAAAGCTTGGAGAGATCAACAGGCCAATCATGTTATATTTTGTTTAGAAGGCCGCTCATGGCGTAAAGACTTTTATGAGCCTTACAAAAAGAATAGATCAGTGGCTAGACAAGCACTAACAGAAACAGAAGCTGAAGAAGATAAACTGTTTTGGGAAGCCTTTGATAATATAAACGAGTTTATTAGAGAAAAAACTAATTGTACTACTTTACAACATCCTAATCTAGAAGCTGATGATTTGATAGCAGGATGGATACAGAGTCATCCTAAGGATGAACACGTTATTGTAAGTTCAGACTCTGACTTTTATCAGTTACTGGCAGGCAATGTTAAACAGTACAACGGTATATCAGATGAACTACACACCATTGAAGGTATTTTTAATAAAAAAGGTGAGCGTGTGATAGATAAGAAAACTAAAGAGCCCAAGGTAGTACCAGATCCAGAGTATCTCTTGTTTAAAAAATGTATGAGAGGAGACTCAAGTGATAATGTGTTTTCAGCTTATCCAGGTGTTAGAGAGAAAGGAAGTAAAAATAAAGTTGGACTATTAGAAGCATTTGCAGATAAGAAGAAAAAAGGGTTTAATTGGAACAACTTAATGTTACAGCGATGGGTAGATCATAACGAAGTTGAACACCGTGTGCTAGATGACTACAACCGTAATTGCACTCTAGTAGATCTTACAGCACAGCCTGAAGATGTTAAAGTACAGATAGCCGAAACTATAGCTGTAGGGATGAATGTCAAGCAAAAACAAATGATTGGAGCACAGTTTCTTAAATTCTGTGGAAAATATAATTTAGTTAAATTGGGAGATAATGCGGCCGCTATGGCTCACTGGATGAGTGCTAGTTATCCAGATTTAGAAATGGTGTGAATAAACAAAACTTTATATCAATCGATTTAGAATTAAATCAACCCAGCAATAAGATTATACAAGTAGGTGTTGCTATCGGCAATGCTTGTCAAAAACCTGAAAACTATGTAACAACCAAATGGTATGTAGATCCAAAAGAACCCATTGACCCTTACATAACAAGATTAACAGGTATCACTGATCACGATATTCGTACTGAAAGTTATAGTCACGAATACATAGCACAAGAACTTGAAGCTTTAATAAAAGAACATAGACCTTGGTTAAACTGTGTGGTATGGGGGTTTGATGATGTTTCAGTACTACGCAAAGAGTTCCAGGAACGTAATGTAGCATTTGAACATCTAGGTGGTCGTATCATTGATCTTAAAACTATCTTTAACTTTATGATGTTCAGTAGTAATTCAGATCCTAAAGGTGGATTGTCAGAAGCAATGGCAAAGTTTAGCATACCTTTTGATGGTGAGCAACACAGAGCAGATCAAGATGCTTTTAATACATTAAAGTTTTATTTTAGTATGATGAAAAAACAAAATCAGATAGTTGAAAATTTATTTTGACTTCGGCCACAAATGACAATATAATATTACTACAGAGGACTTATCAGTGTCAACCCTCTTTAAATACTCTGCCGCTTATTAGACTAGGAGAAAGCGATGGCAACATATTATTCAACTAAAACGTACGGACACAACATTGGTTTATCAGCCTGCTTTAGGCAACCTAATGCTGATCATTCACACTGTCATTTATTACATGGCTACAGTTTACAATTTAAATTTACGTTTGCTTGTAGTGAACTAGATAATAAAAACTGGGCAGTAGACTTTGGTGGACTTAAACAGGTTAAGAAATGGTTAGAAGATCACTTTGATCATAAGACAGCGATTGATAAGAATGACCCTTTCTTAGAAAAATTTAAAGAACTTGAACTGTTTGACCTAGCAGAGATTGTAGTAATGGACGGAGTTGGTGCAGAGAAGTTTGCAGAACACGCATTTGTGTTTGCAGACAAATTAATTAGAGAACAAACAAACGATCGTTGCTGGGTACATTCAGTAGAGTGTGCAGAGCATGGTGCTAACTCAGCGATATATCAAGGAGGGTAAGATGAGCTTACTAGCAAAAGCAATAGTTAAAAATAAATGTTGGGTAGTTGAAGATAACGGCAATAAAATAGGGACTATATTAGCTAACCAAAAAGGTGTTGTTTACACGCACGATGACGAAAGGGAACAGTTTACTAGTTTAAAACGTCTCAGTGACAGATACAACATTGTTGTAGAAACAACGATCAAAAACAAACCAAAAGAATCGCATGGTATCTACGGATTTCCGTGTGACTACAAAGCACAAAATATTCTTTGGGACGTTCCTAGAAAATTGCCAGTATTTACTAAAGGAAAAAAAAGTAAAAGTTTTTTCTGTGCTGGATATTATATACTTAAATTTAACAATGGGTGGGTTAAAAGTTACTGCCCAAAACTAATTACATTAAATCGATACGCTTATGCTGGTCCATATCAGTCATTGGAAGAAATGCAAGAAAATTTGCGTATTGCTAACGGAGCCCTACATGGAACAACAATTAAGTCTGCATCTGAAGAAGTTTAACGAGAAAATTAAGGCTATGAATCAGACTAACGCTAAAGAATTAGTGTTAACTCCAACGGATGCACGTAACATACATAGTGATCTTTTTGCATTACTTACTAAAATCAACGACCTTACCAACATACAAAAAGAAGATAATCAAGCAGTAAATGTGGATTTTGATGGTGGCGATTTCTAATTAAATACTCTGATAATAGGCATAAATAATAGTAGTTAATATTAGAGAGTAAGTAATGTCAAGACCTAAACCCAATGTACTTTTAGAACACGTAAACAAAACAACCTATAAGAGTGATCAAATTTTAAGCTCAGATGGTATTTGGGCAGTTTTCTATGACGGCAAACCTATCAATCTTAAGACTCAGAATATCCTAGTGCAGTATCCTGGACCAAAATATAAAAAAGTTTCATTCAGTAATCCTGGGCATGCACACAACCTAGCTAAAAAATTAAACGCATTATTTAAATGTGACTTATTCACTGTGGTGCTATTAAATAGCGGGACTGTAGTGGTCGCCTAAATGGCACGAACTAGCGAGTCATTGCAGGTTATTTGGCAAACTAAATTCCAAAAAGATTATATACTAAATCCATTTCAGTCCTTAGGACGTGATAAGTTGCACTACAACAGCTTGGATGAGCCGAAAACTTGGTGGTTTAATCCAGTAAATCCAGACAGTCTTCGATTGACTAAAATGGCATATCGAATGTTGATTCAAGCTAAAGTGCCTGTGTTTAAATTTAAAACAACAGAAAAGTATAGACCTAAAACATTTGTTCAACTTGAAAGATTTGTCACTAGTCCGTACTACTTGCTGAATGCACAAACTATAGTATTGTTTGGTGAAAGTGAAGCAATGATGATGGCACTACATGGAAACAACCTACAGCAGTATCTTGACAATCAGGAAAAATGATAATATACTAAAACACTATGAATGAAATTATAGACTACGAAGAAAGACTGATATGGTGGACCAAATGGATATCTACTGCACTAGCAGTAGGATGTGCCGCTATGAGTGCTATGGATATATATCCGTTAAACGTATGGTTTGGTTGGCTTGCTGGTTTTGGGTGGACTTGGGTAGCCTGGAAATGGAAAGAATGGAGTCTCATAACTATTAATATCTTAATGACTGTCATATACGGCTTCGGTGTTGCAAGACATCTGTTCGGCTAATGGAGAAATTCTTACATTGGATTTTTGGTGTATTACTAATATCTGCACAAATAGCTGTCCTTGTCCTAGCTTGGTACTTATTCTTTTAAAATAAATCAATATTTTGGTTGACTTTTGGTTAAATTTGTCATATACTGTAAGTAAGAAATAAGGAAAAGACATTTTTTATTACTTAGGAGCAGACAAAATGACACACACAACTGAAAATCCAACACTAGAAATACTACAAGAAAAATACAACTCTACTGCACTAAAATTAAACTACAAAGGCGAAGCAATCAGAGGTGGTTCTGTAACAGAAGGTGAATGGCACCGTGACGGTGTTGCTGTGTTAGGTAACAAGGAATGGAAACTTGGTAAACAAGGTGAAGTTCGTTGGATATCATCAAATAACATTCCTCCAACAGACATCTTAGAAATGGCTGTGGTTGACGGTACAATTACTTGGGAAATGTTTGAGCGTTCAACTAAACAAAACTCAATTGAAACTCAAGAGTTTCTTGGACGTTATCAAGCTATGCGTGAGAAACATGGTTACTCAGAAGAAGAGCAAATGGAAATGCGTGCTGAGTTTGGTGATGAAGAAGTTGTTGATGTTTTCACTGGCAAGGTGATATCATAATGGAATTTAACTTTACTTGGTACGAGTGGCTTGGTTTATGTATTTTGGCTTTTGTCGTTTGGGATCTTATTGGAACTGAAAAACATACAACACTTAAAAAAGAAAATGAACGACGCGAATTCTATGATCAGGTGATACTGCCAAGGTTGAAGGAGTTAAGCAGTGAAGAAAGAAAAAAACTATTAAAGGAACTAGATGAACTTAATTCTTCAGAAACTACAACTAAACAAGAGGCTATCGATCTGGTTACCAGATTGTTTAAAAAATGAGAGACTGTAAACAAGATAAAGAAGACGCCTTAGATACTCAATGTAGTTTGGGATTTATAATAGTATTCGTAGGATCTGGAACTGTGTTATTATGGTATTTGTCCGCAGTATATTTAAGTTTAAAAGGAATTATTATTTTTTAATGGCTAATAATTATACATTTGAACGTAGAGTAATTTATACTGAATACGAATATGTCAAGGCAGACTCTGAGAAAGAAGCTTGGGAAAAAGTTAACAGTGGTGATATTGAGGACAGTGACACTGGTGACTTTTATGACTACTATGACGACCCAGAATTAATTGAAACAGACTTTAACGATCCATTGGTTGAGATGGTAAAAGTATATAGTTTACCTGAACAGTTTGAATTATTTGAAAAAGAGGATTAATATGACTGAAGAACAAGAACGTATCGTAAAAGCTATTTGGGGAGATCGAGAACCAATAGAAACCCAGGAAGAAGTCGAACATATTGTCAATGGCGTAATAATGATGGCTGAATATATGAGGAGAAAGTCAGATCAAGGATTGACTGTGGTGTATGATGCACCGATCGGGTTACATTAAAGAGTGATTGACAAATAGTCAATTTGGTGCTATACTGTTTTTGTAAGTTAAAATTTAGACAAATTTAGTTAGGAGCAAAATATGTCAGCAACAGAGAATAGAACAGTCACAAGTGAAGAAGCACAAGTAGCAATAAGTAGATGTTTTGATCGTAAGCGTCCAATCTTTCTTTGGGGGCCTCCAGGTATAGGTAAATCAGAATTAGTGCAAAGTATTACTGACGAAATGAAAGGTCATATGATTGATCTACGTTTAGGTCAGATGGATCCAACAGATATCAGAGGTATTCCATTTTATAACAAAGACAACGGTCTAATGGATTGGGCACCTCCAATTGATCTTCCAAGCAAAGAGTTAGCCGCAAAATATCCTATCGTAGTATTATTCTTTGATGAGATGAACTCAGCGGCTCCTAGTGTACAGGCCGCGGCTTATCAGCTAGTGTTAAACAGACGTATTGGTAAGTACGAACTTCCAGATAACGTTGTTATTGTTGCCGCTGGTAACAGAGAAGGTGATAAAGGTGTTACTTATAAAATGCCAGCACCACTAAGTAATCGTTTTGTGCATTTAGAAATGAGAGTAGATTTTGAGTCGTGGCAGAAGTGGGCAGTTAGTAATGGCATACATAAAGATGTTGTAGGGTACGTGTCGTTTGCTAAACAAGATTTATTTGACTTTGATCCTAAATCAAGCTCACGTGCTTTTGCTACGCCTCGTTCATGGACATTTGTTAGTGATCTATTAGGGGACGATCTTCCTACTGATGTCGAAACTGATCTAGTAAGTGGTACTGTTGGAGATGGTACTGCTATTAAGTTTATGGCTCATAGAAAGATTGCAGGTAAGATGCCTAATCCCACTGAGATCTTAGAGGGAAAAGTAAAGACTTTAGAAGTAAAAGAAGTATCAGCTATGTATTCTCTGACTGTGTCGATGTGCTATGAGCTCAAGGCCTATAATAAGAAAACCGATAAGAAAGATGAAGTATGGCATACCATGGTAGATAATTTCTTTAGATTTATGATGGACAACTTTACAACAGAGCTTACTGTTATGGGAGTGAGAGTAGCTCTAACTGTTTACAACTTGCCATTTATTCCAAACAAAGTAAAATCATTTGATGAGTTTCATAAACGCTTTGGTAAGTATATCGTTCAAGCAGTAGCATAGTTCACAGGAAGGGTGTTTCAATCGGTCCAACTGCTCCTAACTTACAAGCTGGACCTAGAGCATCCTTCCTCCTTTTTAGTTGACTTTTGGTTAGATTGACAGTATAATACATATATACAATAAAGGAATGAGCCGACAATGAGTAAAGACACCACAGCAAACAAAGAAGAATTTAAAAACTTCGTAGGTTGTAAAACAAATCCAAAAACTGATGCTGATGCACGTGAGAAAATCATTGGTGCTCGTATCGCACTATTACTAAAAGCACCTTTCTTTGGTAATCTAGCTACACGTTTAGAAATCGTTAACGCTGATGCATGGTGTGGAACAGCCGCAACAGACGGTCGTAAGTTTTACTACAATTCAGAATTTATTAAAACATTACCAAGTAAACAATTAGAGTTTCTTATTGGTCACGAAGTGTTACACTGCGTCTATGATCATATGGGAAGACGTGGAGACAGAGATCCTAGGTTATGGAACATAGCTGACGACTATTGTGTAAATCAAGACCTAGTAGATCAACGTATTGGTGAAAAGATTCCAATTGGTTTGTTTGATACAAAGTATCGTAATATGAGTGCTGAGGAAGTGTATGATGACTTATACGAAAATGCTGAGAAAATTAATGTAGATGATCTATTAGATCAATTAATAGATGAACATTTGGATGGAGAAGAAAATGGCGAAGGTGATTCCGGTAAAGGTAAAGACGGGGATGGAGATGGCAAAGATAAAAGCAGTGCTAAGCCGAAAATATCAGCGGCTGAGAGAAAAGAGATCAGAGACGAAATGAAAGAAGCTGTGATGACAGCCGCACAAAGCTCGGGTGCTGATAATCTACCTAGTGGTGTAAGGAAAATGATTAAAGATTTAACTGCACCACAATTAAATTGGAACGAGTTGCTACAACAGCAGTTATTAAGTACTATCAAAGCAGACTATACATTTGCCCGTCCTAGTCGTAGAGGATGGCACATGGATGCTATACTGCCGGGCAACGATTTAGAACAAAAGATTGACATCGCACTTTCAATTGATACATCTGGTTCGATGAGTGATGAAACACTGCATAACATTAAAAGCGAAGTTAAAGGCATCATGGAGGCATTTGGTAGTTTTAATTTACATATATGGTGCTTCGATACAGCCGTACATAATCCACAAATATTCACAGAAGATAACATCGACGAACTGTTAGATTATGAATGTATCGGTGGTGGTGGTACTGACTTTGACAGTAATTGGGAATACATGAAATCCGAAGGTCTCGAACCTAAAAAGTTTGTGATGTTTACAGATGGTTATCCATGGGATTCATGGGGAGATCCTAACTACTGTGATACACTGTTTGTGATACACGGATCAACTACAATCGAAGCACCGTTTGGTATTACTACATATTATGATTTAGGAAAAGATAGTGCTTAAAGATGGTACTCCAAATCCACTCAATGTACATCAGCTTAGAGAATTAGCCCACCTACCTCCACACTTCGAACAAGTTATAATTAACTTATCTGGAGTAACAAATAAGCAAATATCAGATTGGCTTTACGAGAATCTCCGAGGGCGTTTTTATGTAGGAAACATTGATGTAGTTGCAGACTCTGGTAAAGTTGATCGAAAGCAAATAGTAGGCTTTGAGTTGCATGGCGAAGCTACTTACTTTAGTCTTGTACTTCCTTCACTAGATAAAAATTTACCGTCATAAGAAAATTTTTCCATCCATCGCTATGCTGTTAAATATAATTGTTCCTTAAGGAGAATTATAACAATGGCTACAAAGAAAGAAGTAAAATCAAAAGCAAAGGTTACTACAAAAAGTAAGCCTAAGGCTAAACCAAGTACTACTCAACAGAATGTAACACCAGAAAATGCAATAGGACTAACACTAACAGACTTAGTTACAGTTGCTCAGATAATAAACTTAACGTCACAAAGAGGTGCATTCCAAGCAGACGAGCTGGCACAGGTTGGTGAATTATATAATAAATTAATTAAATTTTTAACAAGTGTTGGTGCTATAACACCAAATCAAACAGCACCCGAACAAGCAAAAACTACGGAGAAAAAGTAATGGCTATATTAAAACATATTGGAAGACACGGAGAGAAAAAAGTTATCGTGGCATATAATAAAGTACCAGGAGAAGATCACATGGCGTTGGTTATGTATAGCGACATGCTACCTTCAATGATACATGACGAAGTAATGAAAGTTGTAGAAGGTCAAGAAGGACAGCAAGCACAACAACTAGCTGATGCCTTATTTAGACATATTATGCCAGATGGTCAAAATCTTCTTGGATCAATACACGGTGGTGGATTTTTTAAAAAAGTACAGACTAAACAAGTTATATTAACACCTAATGCTAAATCTAGCGTTCGTTTAGACGAATTAAATAAAATCTTAGATCAGATGGCAGGTGGTGATGAAGCTATTAAAAAGATGGCTGAGATTGATGCAGGTCGTGGAATGGCAGACCCAGATAAAAATCAAGGTCGTGAGGTGGGTGAAGCGTATAGACAAACTCCTCCGCCGGTAAATAGTAGTGTTGGTGGTAATCAACCTGCTGGTCGAGATAAAGCATTATCAGATTCTGACTTAGCTGAAATGAGCCTATCACAAGCTAAACAGATGGAGGCTCAGGCTAAGACATTGTTAGCAGAAGCAACACGTTTAAAAAGTGAGGCGAAATCTTTAAAACCAAAAGCAAAAAAGGCTAAAAATGTCGGAAAATCCAAAAAAACCAAAGCAACCGCGTAAACGCAGTAAAGCTAAAAAGCTCAATATCAATAAAAGAAAGAGCTGGCAGGACATAGTTAACGGAGTTGACAAGAAAGAAGTACCAATAAGTATACTACAAAAAATATTGGTATCATTGGTTGATGGAACTCAAATTACTATTAATGTTAAAGATTTGATATCTGATGGGCAAGATCCAGATGATATCGAGTCAATGCTCGACGAAAAGTTCAACGAACTTGATATTTACATTAAGAATGTTGACTTTTTTGTTGATATCGACAAGGTACAACATGAAGTACAACCTGCTACAGACAAGGCACTTAAAGGATTATGATCTGTAGTATATTAGCATCAACGAGTCAAGGCGGTATTGGTAATAACGGAACACTGCCGTGGCCTAAGAACAGCGAAGATTTATATCAGTTTAAAAAACACACAGAAAATCAAATTGTAGTCATGGGTCGTAACACTTGGGACGACCCAATGATGCCGAATCCATTACCTAATAGGGCTAATTTTGTAGTTACTAATCGTAAACTTAATGTTATACAGGCACGTACTATCAATGGTGACATCAGTCAAGAAGTAACAGAGATAAAAGAAAGATTTCCAGACAAGAAAGTATTTGTTATTGGCGGTAAATCAATATACGAAGCTACACAAAACATAGTTGAGCGTGTTTACTTGACTAGAATAAAAGGTGCTTGGTTCAGTGATACACGGATTGATCTAGAGCAATATCTATTAGATTTTAGACTTTATTCAGTACGTCCTGGACATAACTGTACCTACGAAACATGGAATCGAATATCTTTTAATTGACAGGATGACAGATCTTTAGTATACTAATACTATGAAAACCTACCTCGATTCTTTACAACATATCTTAGACAACGGTGAAACTCGTACTGATAGAACGGGTGTGGGTACATTGTCAGTATTTGGCATGCAACAACGCTATGATCTATCTAAATCATTCCCAGCAGTAACTACAAAAAAATTAGCATTCAAAAGTTGTTTAAGTGAACTGTTATGGTTTATAGAAGGATCAACAGACGAACGTAGACTAGCAGAAATACTACATGGTACAAGAGACGAAGAAAAGAAAACTATATGGACAGCTAATGCCAAAGACTTTGGTAGCAATGACCTAGGTCCTGTGTATGGCAAGCAATGGAGAGAGTGGGAAACTGATCGTTTGGTTATAGATCAACTACAAGAACTAATAGAATCAATAAAAACAAATCCTGAAAGCCGCAGACATATCTTAACTGCGTGGAATCCAGGCGAATTAGATCAAATGGCTTTGCCGCCATGTCATTGCTTTGCACAATTTTATGTTAGCAGTGATCAAAAGTTGTCGTGTCAAATATATCAGCGATCCTGTGATATGTTTTTAGGAGTACCTTTTAACATAGCATCTTATGCCTTATTCACACACATGATTGCACAGGTGTGTGACCTTCGGGTAGGCGAGCTCGTTCACGTGTTAGGAGACGCTCACATATATTTGAACCATTTAGGGCAGGTAAAAGAACAACTCCAACGTGAACCATTACCTGCTCCGACATTAATTATGAATACTAAGATTAAAAATATTAACGAATTTACTATGACCGACTTTAAATTAGACAACTACAATCCAATGGATTCAATAAAAGCCCCTATGGCGGTATAGGAGATATTATCAATGAAACTACAATCATTTCTTGTAAACTTACGTACAGCAATTTACAGTATCGATGACGAAGCTACACGTAAACGTTTACTACAACTTATAAGTGACTTTTCAAATTGTAAAGAGGACCCAAACAATGACTGATGTATTTAATGACATTAATCGATTCGCTGAAGCATGCGATCAACCAGCAAACGATCAAAACTATCAAATGTATTTAGGTCTCATTAATGAAGAAATTGGAGAACTTGCTGAAGCATTGATGGCACAAGATAAAGTAGAGCAGTTAGATGCACTAGTAGATATCTTAGTTGTTACTATGGGTGCTATCAGAGCAGGCGGCTTTGATGGACAAGGTGCCTGGAAAGAAGTAATGGACACAAACTTTGCTAAGATCGATCCCAATACAGGCAAAGTTACAAAACGTGAAGATGGCAAAGTTCTTAAACCTGAAGGATGGGTTGGGCCTAATCTTAAACCTTTCATAAAAACACAAGATTGAGAATACTGTTAACAGGTGGTGCTGGGTTTATAGGACACAATGTAGTCCGAGAACTTGAACAACAAGGACATCAATGTTCGATCTTAGACAGCTTGACTGGGTATGGAATTATTCCAGAGCAGGAAATAGTTTATCTTGCCAATCACAGACTTAAACGAGTTGACTGTGAACAAAACATCGGAGATATCAGAGACCCTGCTGTTAATACTGTGTTTAAGAAATTCAATCCAGATGTAGTCATACACCTAGCAAGTTTTCCAAGACAAAAGATAGCAAATCAAAATCCTGTACTAGCAAGTGATGTGATGTCATCGGGCCTAATGAATTTACTAGAAGCCAGTAAGAGATATACAATTAAAAAATTTGTTTATATATCAAGCTCAATGGTCTATGGTGACTTCGACAATGATGTAACAGAAACAGCAGTCTGCGACCCTCGTGGCAGTTATGCTATCTTAAAGTATGCTGGAGAAAAGTTAGTAGAAGATTATAGCAAGCATTTTGATTATACCATTGTACGTCCAAGTGCTGTCTACGGTGAATGGGACGTTGAGGATCGTGTGGTTGGTAAATTTATAACTCAAGCAATGCGTGGAGAATGCTTACAGGTAAATGGTGCTGATGAAGTCTTAGACTTTACCTATGTAGAAGACACAGCAAAAGGAATCGCACTAGCTAGTACCAGTGAACAAGCTCGAAATAAAATATACAACATAACACGTTCAAGCGATAAACTATGGACACTGAAAATGGCCGCCGAACTTGCTATCTCTATCGCAGGTAAAGGAACTATTAAAATAAATCAACGTGACCTAGCATTTCCTAAACGTGGTAGACTTAGTTCAGAACTAGCTAAGAAAGAATTAGGTTACAATCCCCAAGTTAATTTTGAACAGGGTCTAGTAAAGTATTATGAATGGTATCAACAACATCCTTCACTGTGGAAAGAACACGAATGGAAGTAGCGATTTAGTAACGCTTGTCGTAATAACTTTTTAACCAATCCCAATCAAACGATAACATTAACTTATTAAAAATACCGTTAACGCTTTCATAATATTCAACAGCATCTTTTGCTCCACGTAGACTCCATTCTGCATTTTCACCAACAGCTTTAGTTAACCAAACCTGTAGTCTATGTAGACTTTCAATGTTGCCTGTTTCACTGTCTTGTTTTAATTTAACTACTTCACGAAATGCTGTACGCCAAGTCATCAATGGATCACGATTATAGTGAGCAGTTCCGCTTACAATAGGAACAACACCGTGTAATTTACTCATGGTAAAATCTAATCCCCACTTACGTGTTTCTAGTACTAACTCACGATTATAGGCTACCATTGCCATGTGCCCATACTGTAATCCGTTAACAGGATTACGTGCATGGAATATATAATGTTTTGGTTGTTGTAGACAATCTGGTTGCCATTGCCAATCAAAATCTGTGTCGACTTCTAACTTAGCCCACACAGTAAAGAACCATGGTGTTGTACTCAAATAGGCCGCCTGTTTGATCGCAAGATCTCTTCCGTTAACATCTTGCACTCTTTTGATTGTTTTACCCGATGTTGATACTGCATGATCATACCAACGATCACTTTCAATCTCGCCATTGCTGATGTAGATAATATCCAACGTTTTAGAAGGTAAAAACGCTTCTTTTTGCTTGATAATGTATGGATAATCATAGATTTGTGTGCTTAAATGTGTCTGAATTTCACGCGGTGCTAACGATACATCACCGGATTTGTTAAAACTGTAAAAACATCTATCTTTCCACAGTGAAGGATCATAGTCTGTGCGTTGGTTGACCCATACATAACTGCTATCGAACTCGCAGTCTTTTAAATGCTGGGTGATATCTTCTGTTTCACACTCTAACACAGGCCAAGCTAGTCTTGGAACACCATCTTGGTGCCAATTGATGTCTTTATACCATTCTAACAGTTCTATATCTTGTTGCTTTAAGAATTCATCTTTTGGTATTAGAAATGTGTCGCCGAACTGTTGATTGCCACTAGCCCAACAGTGTATTTGATAGGCTTGATGATGTATAGGTCGATAGTCAAAATCAAAGTTAGCATAGTCGCAACAACTTGAAATTACCCAAGCATATGTGGTCCTACAACGCGAAATACAGCGTTTTACAGTGTCTAAATGATTATCGTAGTATCTTACCACCTTAGCGTGAGGGAAACGTTGTACAAGACTCTTAACGTTGTCGTCGTGACCGCCCATATCCATGATGAATATGTCGTACATTATTTACTTTTCTCTATATAGTTTGATACTACTTTAACTAATTCCTTATCAGTGTCGTCAAACCAAGCACTTACACGATAGTCGACAACATCAGGATTTTTAAATATTAAATTAGTATCATTAAAACGTCCTTCCTTAATAGTATCCATCCATACTACATAATCAGCATCAAGTGCTTGTCGTGTTTGTTCTGTAGGGCAAACAAAATCACACACAGCAACTTTACCTGCTAGTTCAACACCGTCTGCTAGTAAACGCATTCGTTCAGCTTGACGTAATCTGCCCTCATCACTGAAGTCCCAATCATCATATTGTTTTCTAATACTATCAGCATTTATCCAGACACCACCTAACAGTTCCGCAAATGGTTTTGCTAAAGTTGTTTTACCACTTCCTGGTAATCCGCATATTAATATTTTCATAACACACGAATCCCATAATGTTCTTGGAATCTTTCTGCGTCACTGCGACTGTTTACCATTGGTTCTCCTCTAATATTAAGGCTAGTATTAAGTAACATAGGACATCCTGTCCATACATGCCAAGCTTCTAGTAATTGTCTTATACCACTGCGTGAATTTTTAGGTACTGTTTGTACACGACTAGTTCCGTCGTGATGGATAATTGCTGGGAATTGTTTAGGAAAATTGCATAAGGCTGTTACCTGCATATAATCGCTAGTAGGAAAACCCGAAGGCATTTGAAAATACTCGTTGGCGTATTCTTCTAAGATAACAGGAGCAAATGGTCTAAACTTTTGTCTACGTTTAATTTCGTTTACTTGATCTTTTATTTCTGGCCCTCTTGGATCTGCTAGTAAACTTCTGTTGCCTAAAGCTCTAGGACCAAACTCTGCAGGTCCGTTAGCAACACCTACTATCTTGTTTTCTAATAATTCTGTTAACAAATCTTTAACTGGGTATTCACCTTTGATATCATATCCTAAATAAGCATCTTTCCAATTTAATTGTTTTCCGTATGTTAATGCCGCGGCACCTAAACTTGAGCCAGCATCTCCTGGATTAGGCATAATCCATATATTATTATAATACTGTCCTAGGTCTCTATTGGCTGAACAATTTAGAGCCACACCACCCATATAAGTTAAGTTCTTGCTTATACCTAATTTTTTAGATATGCGTATTACTTCATTGATAAGTTCTTCTACCAGTTCTTGTGCCCCAGCGGCTACATCAAAGTTTTCTCCATAGCCACCTTCACCACCATCTGGTAACCCAAGATGTAGATTATGTCTAAATGTTAAACTGGTGGGTTCATCTAACAACACTGTTTTAAATGCGTCTTTAAAATGACTTTGCCCGTATGCGGCCATTCCCATTAAAATGTATTCTTCATCTAAAGGACGTAGTCCAACTTCTTTAGTAAACGCTGAATACATTAACCCAATTGAATGTGGATACTTTTGGCCCCATAATTTTTTATATGTTGCTTGCCCTTGACTATCGTATCTTGCGTCCCATATACTAATAGTGTCCCATTCCCCAATGGCATCAATGACTACAACTGTGCTGTCTTTGTATGGTGATGTTTGAAAGCCAGCGGCCGCATGTGACAGGTGATGATTATAAGTTTTTATGGGTACATGTTTTAAAGCCCCTTCTATATCAATCTCATTGATCATGCTACGCACTGACCAATCTGACCATAAAGAGTTCCATTGCCCTGCATACAGTTGTCTAGTTTTTTTAACCCAGGGTCTTTCGTAATAGGCAATAACATCAGGTAAGCCGGTTCGTGACAAACAATCAAACAGCATTTCACTGCACAGTTTGCTATCATGTTTTTGTCTACTGTAACGTTCGCTGTGTGCGGCAAATAAAATTTCACCATCACTCACACAACTCATGCCAGCATCATGAAACCCAGCCGATATTCCTAATATATTCATTGATTTTTTCTGCTACTTTTTGATGTCCTTCTTCTAAAAAATGTCCTGCTGGACCTTGTGGTGTTTTATAGGTCCATTCCATCATGCTTTCTGTTGGCCACCCAATATAATACTGATCGTTTACTTGACTGATTAAACCATTAGACTGTCTTTGTTTGTCTTGATGATTTCCAAACGTATCCATCATGATGTAACGCTTGCCTTTAGATTCTAAATATTTTTGTACTAGCACAATATTAGTTGTGTATTGATTATACAAATATTCATCATTGTGGTGTCTGTTTACATAGTTTATTAGTTCTTTCCTATACTTCAACTCTCCAGTAAAGAATACTCCCGACCCACCTGGCCAAAGATCATAAGTACCATTCTCATCTGATACTTCTAATCTAGCAAAATGACTCCAGGCAATGATAATTAAATCATGCTTGTCTGCATTTTCTATAACATTGCGAATCATACGGGCATTACTACATCCTGGACTTCCTAGATTAGTAACTTCGTAGTCTATCTGTTTACCTAGTAGGTAAGGCCAAGCATTGTTTATATCTACAAGCTCTTCACCGTAAGTAAAACTATCTCCTACTGTTAGTAATTTCATTTATAGATAAACGGATCTCGTTTTTTAAGTTCTTTTAACTTTTTACGATATCGAAGTTCCATCTTTATTCGATTAATTATTTTTTTGAACCAATTCATTAAATTTATCCTTTATTAATAGAGCGGCATCTCGATGTGCTTTCTCTAGCGGGTGATTCATCGGGCCTATACTATACTTATTTTCCAATGCCCATTGGTAAAAACCTCTTGGTACTGTGGTTTCGTTTGCTCTGCTACCTTTAGGAAACAAGTACCAACGGTCAAAATCAATTTGATTATACAGCGAACGTATAGTATCATCTGCGACTTTTATTGTGTGATTATTAAGAAACCCAACATCTGCACATGTAAATAGATACTGAATATTATTTGCTTTGAGATAATTTTGCAAATATACTATTTCTTTAATAGCAGTATAAGTTTCCCAATACTCTAAATGTCCAACATTAGCAAAATAAGATTTAGCAAATTTTACTATACCCAGACTTTCAGCATGTTCGTTAAATTGTTCGACAAATTCATTTAAATGTTGATCAGATTCTTCAGTATATTTCTTACCTACTGTCCATGAATTAATAGTTTCCCATTTAGCACCTTGACTAGTTTCTACATGAAATTCGTATCTCCCTGGGAAAGTCCATGTTACTGAAACTACTTGTGCTTGATTTTGTTCTTTATTTTTTTCGCATGCTATAATAACATTTCTAGCAATAGTATCATTACCGTTTCCTGGATAAGCACAACATTGGTATTCGTAGTCTTGTCCTAAAATAGCTGGAAATGTAAGACTACTATGTCCACTAGAACTACCAAGAGTCTCAACATGATCATGGTTGCAGTCTCCTAACTCACTGCCCCAAACAAAACTATCACCCCCTGCTACTAAAATCATATCCTGGAATCATCCTATTAATTTGTTGTTGCTTGTAATCATCATCAGTCCAGCAGTATTCGAAAGTATTCGACACTCCGTCAACTTTAATTTTATAGATATCAAGGTAACGTCCTAGTATTTCTCTTATCTCATTGGGATCGTCTGTGCCAAACGTAGTAAGATCAATATTGCCCAACGGCAAATATCCTAAACTCAATTGAGTATTCGTAGGATCCAACTGATTATCTCGTAACCATTGTTCAAATTTATCTTGTGCCTGATTATGCCAAGGCACTGTGCTGTCTCCTCTGTTAACAGTGTTACCCCATTCAACATCAAACTCACCTGAATAGTATTGTAGGTGTGTTATAGCGTCACATACTGCATCTGTTAGTTCTGGAGCGCCTTCATCATTGAATACTTCAAACAGTGTTTTACCTATCTGTGTCCAGTGCATATAAACACCGCCAAACTGTCTATCATATCCGTTGGTTAAGAATCCTTGTCTATGTTCATGTGTTAACTCGAATCTTTCACACTGTAAAAATGTAGTTATTTGACTGCTACGTACCCAATCAGGAGCGTTAACTTTTTTACGTAAGCTTAACATCAAACTTTCTAACTCGTGACAGATAATGTTTAACTGTCTTATGGCATACTTTGTTTCGTGGTCAGCACGTCTATAGTAATCACTAAGATTCTCTACAGTTCCTTGCAGTACTTCAAAATGATTATGTAATTGATTCATAAGATCTTGATTAGGATCTAAGCCGTTGCGTAGTGTTTCAGGTGTGTACGTTTCTGTAATCTCGTAATCGTCGAAGTATTGATTGATAGTGTCGACAGCTTGTTTAAGTTCATTACTGAGATATTTAATATTACGTTGTGTATCTGGAAACCCTAAGAAACAAAAGTTCTTTTCTAATAGATTGTTGTTTTGTAATATCTGTTTAAGAGCATCAACCCAGTCTTTAGCCAATTGGGTATCATTCAGGATGATGTCATATGTTATTTGATCATCGCGAACTAAAGGATTTCTTAGTGTTACTGAAACCTTAGATTGATTGATACCACTCATATACTTCTTTCCTTGATTTTAAAATATCCGCTAAAGTAAATTCATCTTTACGTATACTCTCTAATTGTAACACACGACGCTTGCCTTTTGCAAGACTTTCTTGATAGGTATCAGGCCATTGTTCTTCGAACGTAGGTCTTGTTTTTAGTTGGGTAAGCATATCTATCAGTACAGGTTTACATAGCTTGGATTCTAATATATCATCAATCCACTCTTCTAATAGTTTCCTTGGCAGTGCTAACGGACTCATAATGATGTCTGGTGTGAAACTGAATATTACTTTGGCCAATATCTCACTATCTAAATTATAAGCTAGCTTGTCCATCTCTTTAACCTCAAACATACCCGGTAAGGTAAGTGTAAAGTCTATTCTCATTTGACGATCGTTAGTAACTCCCTTAAGACCTTCCTTAAAGTTTTCAACCCACGTTTGATAGTTGAGACCTGTCCTGATATATTCTCCAATTCTTCCTGTACCATCAAGGCTTGCACATATTTGCCAATCCTGTAGCCTAGATAGAATATCAGTATAGAGGTTGATACCGCGATAATTGATGCGACTAAGATTTGTGTTGTATCTAGCGTAAACATTTTTCCCATCTCCTAAATCAACGATACGTTTCATGTATCTCCAGTGTTGATCGTACATCAATGGCTCACCACCAACCCAATATACTTCCTCAATTTGATGAGATTCTACAGCATCTGCGAACTCTTTCTCAATTTGATTGTCCTGAAACTCAGATATCTGTTTCCTAATGTCGGGTTTCATCCAATTGTTTCTAGGATTATCCCAATTGATAGTGTTATGCTGTCTTTGCTCTGACTCCCATGCACTTGACAACATGTCACCGCACGTGCGACACTTAAAGTTACAGAGATTGCTGAATCTATAATCCCAGCTTACAGGCTTTGTTGTGGTGTAGCCCGTATCATCTGTAGTGTCCCATATACTATCATACTTATCGCTAAACATTCGGTTGAAATAACTACGGTAAACATCAGTATTCAACAGCTTATCGTTACATACGGCACATTCCTTTAAGGTTTCTCCAGCCATCATGCGTTTACGCACTGATTTCATATGGTCTGAATTCCAGTGTTTTTCTAAAGTGATTGGTTGGTATTTGCCTGTGCCAGCTTTGGTATCTATATACTGCTCAAATGATTGTGCATCCTCACGACTAGCACAGCACATTCTACGTTCAGTCTGTGGCGATAGGTAAGTATGAGTCCACGGAGCCATACACAGCGTTTCTGGTCTATTCTTAGGTTGCTTCATTCAGTTTCTCAAATATCTCTGCCACCCAATGGTGCCATTCAGGAGCATAGTGGTGCCCTAATTTACTGAGCGGCCACATATCAGCATTGTCAATGAAAGGGATCAAATCATCTAATGTCATTGCGTTAACTTTTATACCTTTACACAATTCGTTTACTCGTGCTACCTGCTGTTTAAAATTTTCTCGTAGCCATTCTTCTGGGTGGCTTTCCATAAATTCAATTCTGTTTCTGTCTGTTGGATGTGATTGAATCCATTCTCCATCTTTACGATATTCAAATCTTGTCCAATCAGGCCAAAGTATATACACAATGTCTGGTTGTTCTTTCTCTAAAATCTTAGGCAGGGTGCGACAAATTAAATCAGTACTACACCCAGGAACTCCATAATTTACTAGCCCAAGTAGATTAGGCCAAGCTTCATCTTTTTCTACTCCTACACCGTAGGTATGGCTACATCCTAATGCTATATTACTCATAGCCCATTGCCTTAGCTATCTCTTGATGTGTGTCAATGAAACTTTGTTCTCTATAATCATCGGTCCTCTGCATCTGTCTTAAAAACTCTATACCGTCACTGCCTTCACCTTGTTCAATGAACTTAACTATACGCATAACTTCTATCTTGTGTCTAGGATCAAAGTTATGATTAGTCAATCTATCTATAACTAATTTCTGTGCTTGCGGGGTCATCTTACTGACGCACATGTGCCAAGGATCGTGCAACATATTAAAGAACAAGAAATCAAATTGCTGTGTATTGATCCATTCACACAGCTCTGGCAGATAGTAGACGTTCTGTATATTCATTGTAGTACAGAGCTGTGTTGATATCTTACTACTACGCATAGCTGTAAACTTTTTAATATTCTCTTGTACTTCTAGCCAATTGGCACCATAACGTTCATACTCAAAACGTTCATTTGTATTATCAATACTGAATGCTATTTCTACATGTTTGAAATTGTCCCACAACTCTGCAGACTCAGGAAACTGTGTGCCATTGGTATTGTAATGTATTTCAATGTTTTTACTATAGCCTTTTTCAACAGCATATTCTAGTAGATCAAAATGTTGTTTGATCAAGAAAGGTTCTCCGCCAGTAAATTCAAAGTATTTGATATTAGGTAGTAGTGTTTTTAAGTTGTCCCAAAAGTCAATACTTTCGCGAGGCCAAGCACCGTCTTTGAGATATGTAAATGCTAGGTGTTCTTTCCTTCTATAGTTAGGATCGCCTTTCCATATCTTGTCAACGTATGCTACTTCTTCTTTTGCCCACTTTGAACTTGACCAACTTCCGCATATACGACATTTTAAATTACATATGTTTCCTAGTTTAAGATCTAAAAACCAAAGTTGATCAGGATCAGTATTATGAAAATCAATCTTCTTGTAGTGTTGTCCTAGACGTAGTTGACTGTTAACACGTTTGCTGGTACGCCCTGCGGCTTCTTCATCCCAACAGCGTTGACAAGTCTCTGGTTTATTTCCATCTAAAAACTCCTGTCTTAGATTTTGCATATAGTCTGAATGATAAATTTCTTCTAATGTATTTTCTTTTAACTTATATTTTTCACCGTTAGGTTTTGTTATTTCATCCTTAGCCAGACAGCAAGGACGTGCTGTACCAGTAGGTGATGTTTCGATACTGATCCAGGGTAGCATACATATTTTCTTAGGTAGAGACATATGTTCTTAACTCCTTGTATTCAGGAAACACCGTTTCAAACTGTTCTTTTCTATAGTCGTCGTGTCTATCATTTACTTCTAAGAACTCTTGTAACAAGTTTTGTTGGTCTTGATTTTCCATAAATGTCAATATGCTTTCATAACCAACAACAGCACGATTTAAATGATCCTGTGGGCGTAACCATTCAATATGTTCTAGTATCTTTTCTTTTACTTGTTCTTTATAAATCTTTGGTAGCACATCAATCCTGTCTCTGTTAGGACCCTGTAATATATTGATGTTCCAGTCTTGTGCTTTGATTAATCCACGTTCAACCCAGTCACGATGGAAGTCCATGACATGTAGTGCGTTGTAAATGCTAACGGTACTACTAACATAAAAGTCTGTGTTAGGACATTCTTGTAACATCCGTTCTCTATTACTAACAGTTTCTGCCCACACTGTGCCTTTACGCATGTATTCTGCTCTAGCTCCCATGGCATCTAAACTAGCACCCACTGACACATTTTTAAATCTCTGCCAATAGTCAAACACATGTTTTGTTTTTAGTTTTAGCTTACTAAAGTTAGTATTATACTGTAGTCTAACATTGAATAACTCTTGTCTTTCTAGTTCATCTAACAAGCGATAGTGTTCTTCCATTATCAAAGGTTCACCACCAGCAAAGTATACTTGTTCTAGATAAGGAATGTGTTCTTGTAATTGATTCCACATATCTTCTTTGTCTTTGCCAGCAAACATAAATTTAGGATACTCACGCTTACCATATAATGCTGTTTCTTCGTCATGCCACGAACTAGAAAACCAACCACCACAGGTACGACAACTCATATTGCATAAGTTACTAAATCTAATATCATAGTAACGTAGTTTGAAATCATCAAAGGTACCATCTGGTTTGGTGTCATCCACTATTCCAATATTATGTCCAAAAGATTTGTTTGATGAATTACGCATACTAACAAAACCCATATCTTCTTGTTCATAACATTTAGTACATTCTTTACAGCTCTTTTCTTCAAGCATATTCTTACGCATTGTTTTGTATGCTGTGTCATTCCATACTTCTCGAATAGTATTCTTATGTAAGTCGCCTATAGGATGATCACTGTCAGCAAGACAGCAAGGAAATGCTTGCCCATTGGGGAATGCATGCATGTGTATCCAAGGGATCATACAGAATGTTTCACTCTTTGTAAGTCTATCTAATTGATCTGTCCTTAAATCTTTTTCATCAATGTACACAGGTTTACGATCGTGATACTCGTGATTTTTATAGTAGTCGTCTGTTTCTTTGTCACTCATTTAAACTTCCTGTCTATCCATTTCTTACCTATGTATAATACAGCTACTACTATAACAATGGTGCCAAGTAGGACTGCTTCTGACAATAAGTCACCTTGACTGCTGTCTATTTCAACGCCGTCTGTACTTATTGCAATACGTTGTGTGCTTATTTCTTCACTCATAATGTATTATACCATTCTGTTAATCTAGGAAATGTTTCTGTAAAGTTCTTTCCTCTACGTTCATCATATTGTTTGTAAAACTGTTTAAAATCGTTCTGTAGAGTTGTTATTTCATCAGCACCTGCATGCGGAGTTTTAACTATGTCTAAATAATCAACTAATCTTTCTACATGATTTACTTCGTACTCGTGTAATGTTAGATCATCTTTATTTAGATCTAACCAAGACTGTAATTTTTCTTTATACTGATTTCTAATGTCATCAGGTAGTACTGTAGCACTTTGAAAACTAGGGAATCTTAATATATTTAAGCTAAAACTCAGACTGAACTTACCATGCCGGTGTTTTAGTTTCATAAGATAGTCTAATAGATCAGTTATGCTGTCTAAACAAAGACTGTTAATAGTGAACATCACATGTAGTATTTTTACAGAACTACAATCCATTAAGGTTTCGATATTTTGACACCATTCGAGATAATTTATACCATCTCTTATATACTCTGACTGTGCTCCAACACTTTCATTACTGGTATACACTTCTAAGTGTGGAAGTGATTGTATACTGTCTATAAACTCTGCGAGCTTTTCTTGAGAGATAGCCAAGTTACTGTTAATCGCTAATTTAGTTTTTGATCTCCCTTGATTAGTTTTAAACCATTCAATCAACTTCCACGTGTGTCCACTCATAAGAGGTTCGCCACCAGTGATACGTAATTCATTTAATGTTTTGTGTAAGTCTGTTTCCCACCACTTGAAGAATGCTTCAATGTAAGGATTAGTTTCACTAAAAGTATACAACTGACTACTGTCGTGCGTGTGAGTAAAATGATTCCTACCATCTGAAACTAAATCAATATATGCTCCGTTACGTTTAACATCTTTAACCCAAGTACTACTAAACGCAGGGTTACAATAACTACAAGCAAGTTGACAAGTTCTATCAAAAGCAATCTCTAATGTTTTAAGATTAACATCTTCTTGACAAGGTGTGTTAAAAGCTTCATCATTTTCTTTGTCCTCATATATAACTGTTTTATAAACCCTATCTGATATAGCATCAGTTCCCATGTCTTCTACTTTCCAGCAGTACTCACATCCACTAGGGCGTTCACCTTTCTGCATCTGTTCTCGTTCTTGTTTTTTCTTGTCAGTGTTATGTAAAGCACTTGGATTAGTTTTAATAGCTTCTATGTCAATAGGGTGTGGCAACGGATGATGGCAACTAGTAGTCATACCACTTCCCAACCATATAGTAGCGTTATACCATTTAGCCGCACAGAAACTTTCACTTTTAATGTCAATTACTCTATGCTTATACTCTAAGTCTGTTTCCTTAGCTATTTTCGGCATGCCATTTGCACTCCTGCCAGAACTCTTTCATCTGTGGAAACACTGTCAAAAAGTCAATCTTCCTACGCTTATCATATTCATTGAAAAAATTATAAAAGTCTGCACGGGTTTCGTGTAAATATTTTTCATTTAGTTTTTTACCTTTCTTCATCCAAGCACAATCACGTTCCATTCTCTGTATTTCGTAATCTTTGAACCCGTCAAATCTATCACTGTTTTCATCTAGCTTGTGCAGTTTCATCCATTTGATAACATTCTCTAATATACCTACATAGCTTTCTGGAAGTATCTGTAGACTTTGCCAACTCGGAGTTCTTAACACCGGTGTATCAAACCATATTTTTTGATAACCGTCTGTATTATATACTCGTCTTAGTTCTAGGATCCATTCTAGTTGTCTTTGTAGTCCTAATAAGCTAAGATTGTTCATGGTTAAGATAAATGTTAAACTATTTCTATGTGGCACTTCTTCAAGATATCTATACACATTGTTTTCTAATCTTTTAAAGTTTAACCCATGTCTTATATATTCAGCGTGTTCAGCTATTCCAGTGTCAACACTTACATATTGCATAAAATGTTCTATTCGTTCTCCAGTACAAAGTTGTTGCACCTTGTCAATATAGCGATTAAATAGTTTTGGCTCTACTGAAAAATTACTAGTAACATCAACGTGTAAGTCTGGTTTAGGACTACTTAATATGTAGTCAAATACTCTATGTGTGTTTTTGTCCATGAGAGGCTCACCACCTGTCATGCGGAAGTGTTTAAGTTCAGGGTATAGCTCGGGCCACCACTGCCAAAATGCTTCTACATAAGGATTGTTTTCTCTAACTGGTATAGGTTGTCGACGTCCTTTAAAATGCATAGGGTCATTATGTGGACTTTTTGTCGGGTAAGCACCCCAGCGTTCTATGTCTTTATTCCATTCAGTTGAAAACTGTGGACTACAATAACTACAAGCAAGGTTGCATCCGTGACTAAAATTTACTTCCACGTAACTTGGAGTAACATCTTTGTCCCATGGTTGGTTAACAATATTATCATAATGTTCTGCGGCCCAGGGCTCACCACTACGATAGTGTCTATCGCTCAGATGTCCAGCATCTTCCATAGTCCAACAGTAGTTACACTCTTTAGGTTTCTCACCCTCTAGCATTTTTTTCCGTTGCTCTTTCTTATGAACAGTATTATGCAAAGCACTGGGATGGAACTCTAGCGGTTTTACATCAATTTCATGCAACGGTGGATGATAACAGCTATTATTGAGTCCAGTAGGTAAATGTAAACTAACCTGTTGCCATTTTGCCAGGCAGAGACTAGGCCCTAATTTTTCCTTCATCTCTTCTGCAGAGCTCATAAATTTACTTTTACTCACGTTCCATTATTCCTTTATTGTTAAATCCGCTTTTGTAATGATGTTTGAAAAACTTACTTTGTTCGCTATCATATTTAAGTGCAGGTAACTCTAATTTTCTGAGTTCTGTACCGTTCTCATGTGCTATAGTTTCAGCATCCTGTGACTCTACTTCATTCCATATCTTTTCTAAGTTGTCAAACCATTGTACTTCTCGATGATCCCAGTCTGACAACATAGTCATTACTGTGCCTTGTCTTGCACCTGCCATAGCCCATATACCATTTTCAACATCTCGACCTACATTATGCCATACGCTGAGGTGATCCAAATTTCTGTCATGTGCTTTTTGTTTAAAGTCTGCTGGACTAGGTTTTGTTCCTCTATCTAAACACATCTTAACACCTTCACGGAATCCTGCTCGCCAAGCCTGAAAAGGTGTAGCATTTGGATATGTAGTTGAATAGCAGTCGTGCATTGCCCAATAGTTTTCATAAAAGCAAAACTCTATATCATTGGCTTCATCACCATCTGTATTCTCGTGAGTTTTCATATTGTAAATAAACTCTTTTGTCCAACAACTTAATCCACCGTTGCCGTACTGTAATCCGTTTATGTTATTCTTGGCTTTCCAACGGAATACACAATCTTGATTGTTGTCATCTAATACCAACTGTTGATTAAAGAACTCTGTGTCGGGTAAGTTATCACCGTCTATTAGAATAAATCTATCTGTAGTGCTAGAATCAGCCGCGGCTTTATGTGCGGCATCACTGCCTTTAACTCCGTCGACACGAGTTGCCCAAGGAACCATATTGGAAATTTTAATCCAAAACTCTTCTTTTTTAGGTTCGTCGTAGCTGAGGTAAACACAATCTAAATCAGCTATATCAACTATTTTCTTCATAGTATTCCACATTGTTGTATGTTTCTTTTTCCAACAAGATACCTGCATGATTTTTGACCACTTGATATCCTTTATTGCTACTCTTTAATTGTACACGATATCCGGTTGGTAAGTCAATGATTTTGGGCTTACCGTCAACTATTTTATAGTCTCGGGTATCAAAATAAACAGTTTCGTCTACTACAATATACTGGGTATTCTCTGGATGATTTTGTAGCGTCTGCATGTAGATAAAACCAGTATGGTCATAGTGTAATCTATATTCAACGGTCTCTTCATTGATCTCTGGCCATTGTTTCATAGCTTGATCTAATTCTTGTTGTGTAAACATTCTTTATACCTTTCAATTATTTCATCGGTGAGCCAGTTTTTATCTTGATAGTGTACAGGATGATATTGATTAACATTGTTAATACGTATCATTGGAAGATCTACTTCTGTCATTATCATTTCAGTCCAAGATTTATCATCAGGCCAGTCATTGATTGCATTTTTCATATGAGTAAAGTTGATAAAATCACAATCAGGCAATGTACATAGTTCAACTCCTAGTGTCTTTGCCGCGATGGCATAAACTACGTCGGTTGATGCTTCTTCATAACTAAACCCTTTTAATATATTTCCTTTAACTGTTTCCCATTGTTTAAATACTTGTTCTGCTATCTCAAAAAATTCACTAGCAGTTTCGCTATAACGAAAGTACATCAATCCGTTGTAAACGTCCGGCAATTGATTGGCATCAAATATTTTTCTATACACTCTCGACTTGGCTTGTTTGCCTTTAAAATTTCGTGTACCTAGACTTAACACTATGTCGCGTAGCCTAAATGCGTGCCACCAATGTTCTATACTGCGTGTAAACAAGATATCGCTTTCTACTTTTATTGTTTCTTTGTAAGGACTTAGATTAAACACTTGCCATTCGTTAGCTAACTTCCACTGATCTTGTTTGGCATAGTCCTTGTCTAGAACTCGAACATGATCAAACACTAGTCTTTGCTCGTCTGTGATTTGTTTGTTAGTGTCTTGATCAACAATAACACAATATTGACTACCAGGCATAGTTAACTTAATACTCATGGCCTGTGCGTATGCTAGTCGTAGATAGTCTACTCCGTCTGTGTTCTGTGCTATAGTTAAAAATCCCCTATCTATAGACATATTTCATCCAACAGTTTTTGATGGCTATCGCCTAATAGATAATCTTTATCCATGATGTGTAAATTCTGTCTTGTTATTATGTATGCCTTGCTATCTTCTCTCACTATCAGTTTGTTGTTTTGTGTTTCAATCTTTTTAACTGCATGGTCGATGGTTAACATACACCAAGGTATGCCTGAACTGGCGTGATATCCTGAAAGAATGTTATCGGCTATAGCAAAAGCATAATCATTACGGAAGTTATTTTCTCTTAAGTGGTATAACTTTACGTAGTATTCGTAGTTCCTTTGTATCCTACCAACTAAATCAAATAACTGTTTGGCTTTTTGAGTTTTTTTAAATACTACCGCAGTTGCCCAGACAAATGCTAAACTCAATGCACCCATATCTCCGTCTTGGCTATGTGTTGGTGATTGGTTGTTTGACATTATTTTATAATCGTCAACTGTGTCTAAGATCTTAATCAAGCTGTTATCAAATATCAAATAGTCACTGTCTAACAATAAAGTTTCATCATAAGGACTGAGTTCATAAGCACGATATCTATCACCATTAAACCATTGGCTACCGTTTTTATACCCTATCCTCTCATTGGTTTGAGGACTCTGCATATCAGTTATAATGGTAACAGGTAATTTTAAATTGTGTTCAATCAATCGTGCGGCACGTTCTGCGATTTTAACGTAGTCAACACTGTCAGTGTTGTAGGCAAATAATAAAACGCCTCTAGACTTTGCGTTGTCGTTTAAGTTCTGCATACTCAATATGCCACGTATTCATCACTGAGTGATAATGTTCTTGGCATTTAGTTAGAAACTCTTGTCTATTGACGGGGATTGGATTGTTGTATGTATCTTCTACAAATAGTTCTTCGTCATTCCATGTTGAAAGGAATGCTATCAGTTCAACAGAAACTAAAAATAAACCACCGTTGTGTGCTACGTGTAAGTCTGTCTTAATCTTTTCACGTAAAATTTGTTTATTAGTCTGAAAATCTGTTGCCTGCTTGATTTGTTCTACTAGTTCATTGATTTCGCTCATACTACTATTTATCGGCCATTAGTTTGAGTCAAAAAAAAGCACCCCTTAAGGTGCTTTTAGTATACGTTTTATTATGCTAACGCAGGTGTCGGTGTGCCTGCGGCATTAGCCAAATAAGTTGTTGAAGGATACTGTATATCCACTCTGTGACGTAAGCCCATTGAGATAGTGTCGTTCCAAGTTTTGTTGGAAACTGCTAGATTTAATCTAAATCTAACTACATTTCCTTTAGCACCTCTGGTTGTGGCTCCTACGTAGTATACATTCAAATTAGCATTGCTGGCAGTGTATGCCGCAGTAGTATCAGTTACTTTAATTAACGTTTGTTCACTGGTAGTAAGATCGTAATAACCAATCGATGTAGTATTGGTGTTTAGTGTAATACCTGAACCAGTACGTCCACCGTTGTCTGTAGTTCTAAAGTTAACACCACCAATGCCGTTAACTATACGTGTCACTGAGTTTTCACTACCACTACCGCCACTATTGTATGTACTACATCTATATTGTAGTTCTCCACCTGCGTTAAAGAAGTATCTGGCCGCGTCTGTTGAAGAAAATGTCACTGTTACGTCATAGTTTGTTCCGATACTTAGTCCAGTAGTTGAACTTAGTGTTTCGTCTAAGTTACTACCTGTTGTTTTTGTACCCACAGCGTGATGTGTCAAATAAGTACTGTTAATTTGGTTAACTGCTGTTTGTACGTTAGCAAACGCTTCAACAGTTGCTCCAGCAACGATACCAATGTTTGATCCATTTGCTAATTGTGTCTGGGACTGGTGTCCTAATGATTTATTTAGGTGATAGATAAAGCCACTCCACTGTGCCGCTGTTACTTCATTGGTTGCTGAAACTGTACTGAATGCACTAACATCCTGCCCGTATCCTTTTTGGCCTGTACCCTGACCCCAAATTATAGCGAGGTTATTAACTGATTCAGTGTAAGTACCACTGGTGTTACCTCCCCATGTCAGCCAGTTGTAGTCCTGGGCCTGTATAGTTCCTCCGGATGTGTATGCCATGTTTCTATATTCCTAAATGAATTTAATTAACTGCTTATCTTAACGATAGCTTCTACTGTACCTTCTGCTTCTGTGTCTTTATTGCCTAGTGCTCTACCAATAACATTGAATGCTGTAACTTCATCTCTAGTGGCTGATCTAGCTAAGCCGTTACCAGCTGAAACTAATCTATCACCTTTTTCTACTGTACCAATTACTCTGACAGGTACTCGTCCGCCCATTGCTATCGGTGGATGTGTTTGATCATTACCGGCTGCCCCATTCATTAAGAATCCAGCACGTGTACTAATTACACCAAATACTTTATCACTTAAATCTTTCATAGCCGCTGTTATTTCTTTTACTCCGCCAAGTTCAACAACTGTTCCTGGTGAGTAAGAATCATCTGCTTCAAAACGCTCAGCCAAATCCGCATATTCTGCAGTAATAGCAGTACCACGGAATGTTGTTGCAAACACGTTGGCAAAATTGTTAGTACTAGAGCCAAGTTCAATAGTGTTACCAGCTGTTGGGATAGCCTGTGCCGCTATCGTTGTTACTCCATTTAATTGTAGTGTTGAACTACATGTAGTCGCACCACTTAATGTGGTTGCTCCTGTAACTTGGAAATCATTTGATGTTGTAACTTTAGCTGTTGATCCTGTAATACCGAGTGCTTTGGTACTTACACCACCTTTATTAACATATAAATTTAAATCTTTATTACTTGTACCGTTAACGGCGTTAATATCGCCACTGCTTGAAGAGATTGTTAAATCACTTCCGACCAACAACTGTCCAACAGTTAATGCATATGAAGTACTTGCCGCTTGATCGCTACGTAAAAACTGACTAGCTGTAATACCCGACAAACTTGATGCATTAGTTACTGTACCAGTAAATACCGCTCCCGATATTGATGAGCTTAAATTAAAGCCCGGAACTACTGTAGTAAATCCTGAAATTCCAACAGCTGGAGTAAATGTTGCATCTTTACTTAATATCGCTGTGACTGTGTTACTAATAAAAAACTTAACAACTACATGACTTGCTGATCCGCTGTCTAATATTGTTTCAACAACTGCACCTGATGTACCTGATGATGTTGTATAGCTAGGTCCAACTGTTATAAAAGTACTTCCGCTCCACACCTTTAACTGTGCATTAGCTGAGTCATACCATAAGTCACCAGTAATTGGGCTTGCTGGTTGTGTAGTGCCGCTTGCTGAACTCGAAACAGGTTTCCACAGACTGCCAGTATAAACTTTTAATACAGAAGCTGTACTGTCATACCAAAGTTGTCCTGCTAACGGTTTGGTAGGTGCTGATGAATTATTAAAATTTTCTAATAGTTTAACGTAGTTTTCATTTAAGAAAATACCATAACCAGCATAGTTTTTACCAATTAAGGTTAAACTAGTTGCTGAGCTATTGACGGTTCCATCTGTAACCGAAGCTAACGTTGATCCAGCTGTTGTAGTAATTGTATATGCCATTTGTTAGTACCTAATTATATAATGTTATTTATCTTTAATCTTATGCTTCGCGTTGGAACCAAATATCGCCATCATTTGAGCCTACATCATTAACTCCAGCATTCGGAGCCGCCGTGCTTACCCATTTAGCACTTCTATGTGAGCTATTGCCCCACCAAGTTGTTGCTGTTTTAACAAACTGTGTTGTTGCTACTCTTGCATTACCAGTACCATTGTATGTGTCTGGTTGTGTTATTGCGGTAGCACCGTTTTGTAAATTTATTCCACTTGTGCCTGCTGTGTATGTAGTATATCCGCCAACAACTAGATTAGCCGAAGTTGCACCAACCCAACTATGTGATGTTCCTGAATAAATCTTATATTCATAAACACCTGAATTATTTTTAACCCATTGGGTAGTAGCAACTGTAGTATCTGCAACACCAACAGCTTGCGTAGGAGCAGTTAGATTACCAGTAAATGCACCAGTTCCTGTAACTGCTAAAGTACCACCAACTGTGGCATCAGTTCCGATTGCCGCTGTAGTTGATGTTGTTACTCCGACAAATCTTGACAAGCCAGCCGCGGCATCGATACTTAATACACTTGTATCTGTTCCGCCAACATTTGCATAAAAGTTAATGTCGCCATTTAATTTTGTATTTCTAATAGTTGCATTGCCTGTTGAATCTGTAGCTACTGTAATGTTGCTATCTAACCCGACAGTTAAATTAGCTAAAGTTATTGCTCCTGTAGCAGTATCGTTTGCATCACTACGTAAGTAACTTGTCGACGGTGCTCCACCTAGGTATGATGAGTTGTTTGCTAAACCCCAGAATGTACCACTAGCTACATTAGTATTAGCATTGATACCTGTTTTAATTGTCGCGAATCCACTGATAGCAACATTTGGAGTAAACTCTGCATCTAAACTGATAATTTCTGTTCTTGCATTATTTAATTTTACACTTAGTACATCGTGTGTAGCTGACACATTGTCAGTAATCTGTTCCCACACAGCACCACTACCGTTTCTCTGAGGTCCAACTAAGACCCAACTAGTCCCGTCATATACATAAAGTTGACTGTTAGCAGTATCAAACCATAAATCACCTGCTATACTATTAGCTGGTGCTGAGCTTGAAGCTGTTGCATTAGATATAACTTTAAATGCTGTTCCGGTATAAACGTTTAGTCTACTAGTACCGGTGTCCCACCATAGCTGTCCTGCTAGAGGATTACTTGGACTTGACGAATATGCAAAATTCTCTACTAGAGCAACTAGGTCGTTAGCAATAAATTGTCCATAATTACTGTAATTACGTCCAATCAATGTTAAGCTAGTAAAACTGGTATTAATAGTTCCGTCTGTTATAGTACCTAGCGAAGTTCCGTCTGTTTTAGTTATGGTGTAAGCCATTTCCTTTTCCTAAATTATGTATCTATGTTAAATTTGTTAATGTCTGTATTCTTACAGTGTAATCAATCTGTATCAACCTGTTCAATGATTTTTGCACTGGACTAAAAATCACATGTGTTAATAATTTTCCAAGTCCTACTCCACTTGAACTGTAGCCTTTAAGTCCTAGCTCATCAAATACAAAATCACCGTTCAGTGTTTGACTATTATCAAAAACAGCTTGCCCACTGGGCTCACCGTAATCTAATAAACAGCTAATCACGATATCAGTATAAATTAACCCTGGAGTATGAATAACCTCTATCTTGTTTCTAGTAGGATCAGCATTTGCTGAATTTGTATTATCTACTATCTTGTAGTACTGTGGACTGTATAAATCTGCATTTTGCACATTAGTATTTGTAGGTAGATATGTAATAACACCAGTTGGGTCAACAGTGGTACCACCGTTGCCAAAATGCATCTCAGTGATGAATTGACTGTCTTTGTTACCTACATTAAGTGCCAATGCTTCACTCATATTTTCATAGTGAATAGCATTGCGTTTATCTACATAAACTTCATCTGAATCAGGGTCAAATATTTTAATATGCCCTTGTAGAAGTATTCCACTTTTTTCATCAGGTTGCTTGTTTTTTGTTTGATTATCCATAGAATCTTCTTGCTTCTTATTGTCCATATGCTTATTTATCGCCTATAATCGTCCAACAACTACTTCTATAATGCCGTCGGCTCCTTGATGTTCTTGCAATGCTTTTCCAATAACAGTGCCAAATTGTGGATTATTTGTTGCTTTAGCTTTACCGTTACCTGCTGAAACTAGCATGTCTCCTTTTTGTATTGTTCCTTCAACCTTACACGGAACTCTTCCTTGTAATGCTATCATTACTACATGGTCTGCTACAAGATCATCATTCATTTTAAATGCTGGTTGTGTTGAAACTATTCCTGCTACTCTAACAGTTTCATTTGACGCTAGTGTGACTTCATGTTCGCCGCCAAACTCTAATACTGTTCCTGAGTCGTAGTCGGTATCTGACACATATTTTTCTGCCAAATCAGCGTATTCTGCTGAAGTAGATTGACCATATATCACTGCAAATCTATTGCCTGTTTGTCCGATATCACCTACTCCATCTGTACCATTTTTGGTAACACTCGGAACAGTAAGTGTAGTAAATGTTCCAGTACTTGCTACTGCATTTCCGACCGGAGTTGAATTTAATGCTGAGAATTGTGCCTGCCCACCTATTACATTTCCAGTAAATGTTCCTATCGCTCCTGCAATAGTGCCAGTTACTGTTGCGGCACCCGCATTTACTATAGCACCACTAACATTAGCTGATGTATTAATAGGTACACTTGCCGCCACTAAGAATGCTGTTGTGTTAACATTACTATAACCACCAGCCGCGATCACTTCTTGATCAACATAACCTTTCATTCCAACATTGGCTTGTGTTACTGTTTCATTTGTAAATCCTATCTGTCCAATGTTAGCAGTTGTAACTTTATTATCGGTGTATCCAATTTGCCCGATGTTAGCAGTTAGTACTTCGTTGTCTGTATAACCAATTTGCCCAATATTAGCTGTTGTAACTCTATCGTTGGTATAACCAATTTGTCCGATATTTGCTACTGATACTTTGTTATCTGTATATCCTATTTGCCCAACGTTTGATATATTAATTTGTTGTGCTATATATCCAATAGTACCAATGTTAGATATGTTAATTTGGTTAAGGGTATAACCTATCTGTCCAATGTTAGCTGTTGTAACCTTGTTGTCAGTATAACCTATCTGACCAATGTTAGCATTAGTTACTGTTGCAATAGTACCATTGTATGTTGGTAGAAATGCTGTTACATTAGCATTACCATATGACGTTCTTGTTGCTACATCATTGACATAAGATGTCATTGTGGTATTAGCAAAATCAACATATCCTTTCATGGCAACGTTGGCTGTTGAAACTTTGTTATCAGTGTAACCTATCTGACCAATGTTAGCTGTTGTAACTTTGTTGTCAGTGTAACCTATCTGTCCAATGTTAGCAGTTAGTACCTTGTTGTCAGTATAACCTATCTGTCCAATGTTAGCTGTAACTATAGCTACCTCAGCATTATATATTGCAGTCGCTTGTGCTGTTGTGTTTGCTGTTAAATCACTGATCTCAGATGGTATAGTACCAAGCACGTAAGTTTTTAACTCACTCGACGTTGACTTTACTGTTGAAAATGTGTTACCAGCAGTTTCAACAACAGGGATAAAGACAGAGTCTGTATACGCTGTTAAATTTGCTAGTTCACTTATTTTAATTGCCATAATTTCTTATCCTATGTACACTATTTATTCCGTTGTAATTACGTCGGCTAAATCCTCAGTTATGAGAGCATCAGTTCCGAGTTCTGTTGTCATTGTTTCGCCAGGTAGTTCAGCTATTTCTGCTTCACGATCAGCGGCCTGTTCTTTCAAGAACAGTATTTGTTCTGTGACTCCGCCATTGAATCCTGTTCCGTCAGCGGCTGTTACTGTTCCTGGATTTTGCCAAGTGTTTGATGTAACAAGAGTTGTTCCTGCTAGAATAGTTCTTACATAAGCATTTCCGACTGTTAGGTTACTAGCTAAAGTAACATTTCCAAACCCACTGTTTGGTACTTTCTGTGTTTTGTCACTACCGTCAACAACACTAGTTCCATTTGCAATCACATTTGTTATCGCTGTTTGCCAAGTTCCCCGTCTTATCTGACCTATTGCATTAGCAGAGAATATAGCTCTAACATTAGCAGTGTCAAATACTGCATTAGCACTGACGTTTGCTGTAGTTACATAAACATTGCTGTCATATCTAATAACAGCAGTATTACCGTAGGCAGTATTTGCTGTCCAATTAACTACTTCTGCACTATAGTTTCTCCAGAAGTGTATTCTTTCTCCATTGATGTATACCACACCTGGATCATTGAGTGCTCGATTAGGAGTAGATAATACACTAGCATCATTTACAAAAATTTCAGTATCGTCTCTAGCAACTTGTTTAGCAGTTGTTGTACTATAGTTGTCAGCAATCCTTAAGAAATCTGTTGTACCATCTGCATAAGTCTGTATTCTATAGCCGACTGTAAGGTTAGCGTTTGCATACGTATCAATATTTGCTGTAAATATTTTCATATTCAATGTATCAAATACTATTCCTGGGACTAGCTCTTCAGGAGCATGGCTCGACCAACGATCAACATACTCCCCACCGTCTACATTAATATCTTCCGGTCTACTTCCTAATGCAGTATCTGTGTAAGTACTGCGTATGATAGTATCAACAGCATATTGACTAAGAATTTCGTTACCATCTTCATCGTAGTCTACAGCGTCAAACACTGTTGAGTCATATGGATTGCTTAAAGAACTTATAAAGTCAACGGCTGTTGGATATACTGATTTCCACACTCCGTCGACTCTGATATTACCGTTAGTAATTGATGTGTCACTTAACACAAAGTCTGCTGTTGATTTTATAGTACCTTGTACTTTAACTGCTGACCATACTTTGGTTACAGATAAATTAGCATCTAGCACAGGGTGTTCAACTTGTGTAGTCAATGCTATAGTACTTGACAATGGTAAAATACTAACATTAGACCATGTACTGGTATTCGCCGCAAACACATTACTGCTTAGAAGCGTATCACCATTGATAAACAAATTTCCTGTGTCATTAAAAGTAAAATCGTTGTTCTTAATAAAGTAACCCGATGCAGAACTATCTATATTACCTTGTATTGTTCCGAGAGCATTACCGTACACTATGGCATTTGCACCAGTGCTTGGTTGGGTAATATGATCTCCAATGTTAGCTGTGAACACATTATAGTATGGATATATAGCTACGTCACCTTCTACAGTAAACGGATGGCTAGCTACAAAGTTTACTAGTACGTCAGCTTCAGGCTGTATGATTATATTACCTGTATGACCAGATACTAAACCGTGACTACCACTAAACGTAATGTTAGCTACAATGTCTCCACCTATACCTGGTTGTTGGTTAAAGTTTAATCCTTGTACTTGCACTCCAGGATATTCAATTCCTGGGATAAGTTGATTTAGATCTTTTGCCTCCATATCCGACTGTGGACTATAGTATGCCATGATACGATCGTTAGCATTTTTAAAATCAGCCGCTGGATAAACTGTATAGTTGTCAAGCACAAATGTATTACCAGTGGTTACATTTGCTGTTACCTGGTAGCCAACATTTCCAAAACTAACAATAGTATTAGCTTGGAAGAATGTGTTTGCTTGCCATGGTTGAACTTCTGTACTATATGTGATTCTATCAAACTTTAATGTACTGTCAAAAGTTCTTATTTTATTATTTTTTAATACAGGATAAGCTGTTGCTAGTATTCCTTGCTCTGTTGACGTAGTAAATCCAAAGCTAATTGCTGTGTTAGTAAATGCACTAGTATTAGCTGTAGTCATAGTAATTTCTAAATTACCACGATCAATATTTTCTATAATAGTATTTGCGGCAAACGCTACATTAGCGGCCATGCCAACAAACAATCCAACAGTTGAATTAACAGTATATGTATTTGATTGTATATTTGCATTACCACCAATCACAGTAACATTACTAACAGTTGTTCCGTTAATTGTTACTGTCGGAGTTGACGTGTAGTCTTGCCCTTCAGTCACTACAGTTATTGCAGTTACACTACCAGTATCTCCATTTATAGTCGCTGTAGCAGTTGCTTGTATATTACTTCCGCCGCCTGATACGGTTACTGTAGGTGCACTAGTGTATCCACTGCCCACATTGCTTACGATTATACTATCAACAACAAATGTTCTATTATTATACCAGTTTGGATAATCAATATTAACTAGCCCGCCATTGTTAGGAAGATAGCCTGTACTCCATAATTGAGTATCTTTGGTAATGTGCTCTCCGTTTGGTGATCGGAAAGTTTCTAGATCTTGATCATAATAAGGTGCAAGATCAAAATCAGTTATGTCACCACCAAACGGATCATCGCTAGTATAGTTTGTTAAATATTCTCGTATTTTAGTTCTATATGGTTTTACTTCTTCTATATAATTTTCATAATAAGTTAAATTATCTTTAACGTAGTTAGCTGGTTGTCCTAGTGTTCGAAGATATTGTGTTACACTAATGAAACTAGATTTGAATATCCAATCTACACTTAGTTGTTCAGTGAATAGGTAGTTAACCATTACAAAGAATAGTTCATTAAATTGTCCTTGTAACTCTCCAATGAATATATCATTCCTTAATGCATTTATAATATATCTTGTTTCAATATTTGGACTTTGGTCAAGTCGTCCATCATCATATCCTTGGTTACTGTAACCAATTTCATTATCAGCAAAGTCACCTAAACTTTCATTTAATTGTATTGTTCCGTTTTCAATACCAACAACTTCATAACTACCTGTACTAGTTACAGTAAGCAGGTTCCAACCGCCACCTGTGCTTGTTGTTACTTTAACCTTAATTTCGTCACCAACGCTTGCTGATAATTTTAGTGCATCAGGCAAAGTATCAACCACATACTCAATGACTTCATTACTGTCATAACCTTCAGCATACCAATCAACATACGACCAATACAGACTAGTTTTATAACTTTGTATTCTCAGTAATTTCCAAGACTTATTACTTGTAAGCTCGTATAAAGTCCATAAGTTATCCTCTGCTGTATTTTGTTTTACTAAAACTTTATACCCGGTTGATAAGATATCTGTGTTTATATATGGTAACTCTATTTCAGTTTCGATAGCAAGATCATATTCATTTAATTTAATATTAGGTTCGGCCTCTTGACTAAGCATATTAGTTAAATCATACTGTCTTGCTATAGGTTTGGAAATTAGTATAGCATTAACATGAGTAATTAAATCACTCATTGCTTTTAATCTATCAATGAATATTGTTTGTCTTGGGCGAACATCAATACCGTATCTATCAGCTGGGCTTAGTGTAGGATCAGGTACTGATCTTCCATCAGCATCTATACCTGCAAGACTGTCTATCATTTTATTAACAATTTTGTTTGGTATTAAATCAACTGGATTCCCTTCTTGTATCAATTCGTATTCAGAATGTATAAGACTTGAATTCTTTAGTATGTCATAATCAAGATGTAATATAGTATTTGAAGCTGACAGATATTCAGACACATTATAAACTATAATACTATTGTTTTGTATAATTGCTGAATAACCAATGCCTTGTGATTTAGGATTTGTTATGTAATCTGATATTGTTTGTATACTTAAATTTCTAGTTTCGTCGATACCTGTTATACTAGTTTTACCAGTGACCCAGAAGTAATAGACACTTTCGATAATGTTTGTTGTAGGGTTAACTTTAGATATCTCAACATAGTTACTATCGTCAGCATATTTAGGTACACCATCATAACCAGCAGTAACATATGCACTAGGTAATACTGGACTCTCTACCCACTCGCATATTTCTACTATACTTCCTGGGAATAATCTACCCCAGTTAATACTACGATATTCTAAACTTCCTTGTTCATAATCAATAAAGCGTACTTGTTCTAAGTTCCACCAAACTTGATTTACTTGTGCTTCGTTCCAATTAAAGGCCGAGTTAGCATTTTCTCCGCGATTATAAACAGCAGGGTCATATTCTGTCTTAAAGCTAATTTCTTGATCTGCTACACCTAATATTTTACCTTTTGCTGGATCAATAAATTCTAAATTAGTTAATATAGTATCAGTTAGTTTACTGTATAAGAATATTCTATTAACGGTGTCAACATCAACTCTAGGTTGTTGATATCTAATTAAATTCCAGCCTCTTGTCATTTCTGGATCAGAGAATATGTAAACACTGCCTGTATCTAGTCCTTGTGTGTCGTCTCCTGGAGCAGACACTATAATCTCTCCGCCCATAACATCTATGGCGGCACCAAATCTATCACCCGAATTTAATCTATCTGATGGAGTTTGCACATTACCATCTAGATCTGGAACTATCAATTGCTGAGCAAATGCATATCTCCCTGGATTTTCTACTTCGTCTCTAGGATCATCATATAATTCATAAACGTAAGTACTACCACTACCAACGATATCATCTGTAAAGATTGTACTATCATCATCTAATGTTAATGTATCAGTATCTATTGTAAGTGGACTCTTAGTAGTACCACGTTCACTACCAATCACTAACATGTAAGCATTTTGTGCCAGCACTACTTTGTTACCAAAGTATTCACCTTGGGTATTATATGGACTTACTATGATTTGCATAAATGCAAATACTTTAATACCAGCATCCAGTAACACACCGTTATCACTTCCTGACAGTATCCTTAATAAGTTTTTGGCTACAGTCGAATCTGTATCTAATTTAAGATATCCATTTTCGTTACTAGCTACTAGCCCAACAATCGCGGCTGAATTAATATCGTTAACTAAACTGTCTAGTGTTGTTCCTGTAACTGTTATTTCAAAGTTATCTAAGCGTATAGTGTCGCCTGGTGTAAATGTTGGATTTTTTATATCACCTGTGTTAGTTCCGTACAGTCTACCTCTGTTGTGGAATTTCCAAACTGCTCCTGTGTTGTATGCTGTTCCGTTATCATAATACGGAGCACCTACATAAATCGCACAGTTGTTTGAACAAATAGTTAAGTCAGTACCAAATGCCGCACCTTGTTGTATTGCTGTATTTCCACCTTCTAAGCTGTCAATACCAGTTAACTCTTCTAGTAAATTAAATTCGTTTGTTTCAATGTAAACAACTTTGCCTATAGGAGGAGGATTAATAAATGTTAATGTGGTTCCGCCAATGGTAGGTGGAACATAGTCTTCAACAGTGACTCCGTCAATTTGTACTTTGTGTACCAAATCAATAGTTCCTGTTGTTGTATACGTTATTGATCCTGTAGTCTTAAATGCTTCAATGACTCTATCATATACATAAACAGCACCAGCACCTTGGATCCATTGGCCGCTTACAAAAACGTTAGCATTAGGAGCACCAACACCAAGTTGGGCACCATCGAGACTTGAGTCCATAGAAGAACCAAAGGAACTACCTGTTTCACCTTGAATAGTATTCGATAATACATAGTAAGGTGCTTGTGTTATTACATAAGTATCCTCTGCTAAGTTACCAGTGAACGTAATTACATTTCCACTAAGTGTATAATCTAGTTCTGGGATAAACGTTCTGTTTGAATTCCTAACCAATAATGAATCAGCTTGTCCGGACACTGTTGGGGTAAATGATGTTCTAATATTACTAATATTTGATACACTGTAAAGATTGGTCGCATATAGAGTCGAGTCAACTGAATTAATACTTACATTTGCATTGGCATTTCCGGTGTCAAATCCAACTCCAGTATTGACTACGATATTTGAACCCCAGCTTGACCCAACAAATGTGTTACCAGACGAGATAACGTTGGCGTTTGCACCTGTTACAGGATATGTAATGAAATCTCCTGGGAACACTGCTGTGTTTCCACTGAGTCTTAAAGTGTTGCGATTGTTGATTGCTACAGTATCTTTTTCTTTCGATACGTGTGTGTTTAATCCGTAAACATATACTCTGTCATTGCCTGGAGCACCTACATATAGCCAATCACCATATTCACTAAGTGATACACTAGATCCAAACCTATCTCCGGTAGCCGTAACATCTTTACTCCATATTATTTGTGGCTCTTCAAACTCTGTAGTTCCGGCTGGTCTATTGTAAAGATAAACTAGTCCTATGTTCCCGTAACTGCCCGGAGCACCAACAACAACTTTTTCAACTGCTTGGTCAACACAGCTACCATATTCTCTTGTAGTCACTTGTGCGTTACCAGATTTAGGTATTAAAGAAGTGGCTACCAGTAAATTACCTGCATAGTCTTTATTAAAGACATTAACTTTTCCGGTTACTTCTTCAACACCACCGCTATAGTAAGGTGTAGTGTTTGCAAAAGGACTTCCTACTGTTGCTAATAATCCGTCATAGCTGAGTTTAACTGCTGTACCAAAGCCATCATCAGCTTTATATTCTGAACTAGACTTTAATAATGTTTCTTTGTAATTCCAAGGATTAGTTTTTTCGTATACTTTCCATCCGCCACTAGCTACATCATACGGTTGTCCTTGTTCTACTGTGGTTGCGGCATCTTCATCAATCCATATCTTATCACCTGTGCGCCACCCTTGCTTAGGGTTGGTTAATCCAAAGATTCTTGCATCTTCCATAAATCGGAATCTTAGACTATCTAACACAAACAGTATTCCAAGACCATTGGCTGTGTTTAAGGTATCTAAATTTTCACTGTTGCCAAGATACTGGCATGTAACTCTCTTAAGATCAGGTACACTATATACTTGATAGAAGCCATCAAATTTATCATCAAAGCCACGTATTAAAAATATGTTGTCTTTAATGAGACCGTGCTGTTCGCTTGACGTCCAAGTAACATATCCATCCAAAGCATTAGTTAATGTTGTTACTTGATTATCTGATTCAGATACTCTATAGACATTCCAGTTACCATTGAAGTCTTTAGCAGTCCATATTGAATATCCTGTTCCTATATCATCAGCTAATACGTTTAGTGTTGAGTAATCACTAATATCATATACCGTCGCATCTATATCATCTATATTAACGTAACCAGCAGTTAATATATCGTTATCGTAATTACTTGCACTGTCTCTGTTTAATGCAATGTTGCCGTTGAATTTAGCACCTTCTCCGTCCAAGAATTTATAAAGTTGACTTTGATTAAATACTGTTTCTCCGTTTCCGTCGTTTGCATCATTAGTACCAACAAATTTTATAGTTGCAGGATTAACTGATATTGCTTTTTCATCAAGAGCTATTTCAACAAAAGGATTACTTGCTATCGCTCCGTATTCTCCTGTACGTATAGCCCACTCTTCATAATAACTAATTTTACTACTCAGTGTATCAAAATCTGCTTTAGACAATGCATCAATTGCATTCTTTGTGCCTTTTTGTCCGATATAACCTTTATAAAATTCAATCTGTGTTGTTTCAGTTAATCCTAGGTCGTCTAGATACTGTCTTGGTTTATACCCAATCAATCCGTGACTGTATGCCATTTGATCTTTATCTTTGATCTCGCCATAGCTGTCGTAGTAACTTTGTGATTCAACCGCGGTGGTTGAAAAGTTACTAAGTAGTCCTGACTTAATTTCTGATTTGGATATTTGTTTCCATGTTGTAAAATTAAACTCTGTTGCTCCTGGAACATTTGTTAGAGCTACGTAGTATTGATCTTTAAATTCTATTAGTTGTCCCTTAAGATAATCAACACCAACTTGCCATTCTGGCACTAGTTCGTCGTTATAAACAAATCCTGGAGCATACAAACTACCGTCCCAAAGATTAGTTTTCTGGCCAATCAACTTTAATCTAAATTGTCTATTACCTAGTTCAGGTCGATATATTACATCATTGAATACTGTAGTATTATCAAATACTAGTACATGTTCGTACTGTACCAAACTTAGTTGAACCAATGCTAGCATATTGTCATCTTGCAGAGTAACACTAAAGTTATTGCTAGTACGAGTAATCTGATAGCCAGTATTTTTTACTATGTTAAAGTTTTGATCTACAACCTTACTTCCGTATTGGCTATCCTCAATCCCGTCAACTATGTTATTTTCTGTAACTACTTTTATACTATTTGTAACAGGACTTAAAACTAATATGCTACCTTCTCTCCATCCTTGTTGGGCCCAGAATAAAAATTCTTTAACACTTAATTTCCAGTCGCGTGTTTCTGCGAGATCACCATCTCTGTCATTAAATGTAAATCCTTGTGCTTTTAGATATCTTTCATACCCTATTAGGAAGTCGACTACTTGCTGTTGTGTTTTAAATTCATATCCGTATGGAACAGTTAGCTTTACATTTTGATAATCATTGAATATCGTTCCTGACTCATCTTGCACGCTGATACTATACGAATTATTGTTGCTGACACTTGGAATAATAGTAAAATAAGGAATATGTAAATCATATCCTCTGACAGTAAATCCATTTGTTGCTTTTTCAACTATAACAGCTGAGTACGTTATTTTGTCAGTTGGTGCTGACTTATTCAATAGTAGATCATAATTTTCATCTGGAATCATGATACTAGTACTTGTACTCGACGGTGAGCTCTGTTCTGCTAAGACCTGTAAATACTTCTTGTCACTGAAACCTGCCATCTTGTATGCTAATTTCACATTATAGTTTTCTAGCATTGGATTAATTTTAACTGATGGTGTTACTCCGTGACTTCTTAAATAGTCAGCTATCCAGTTCAGATAACCAGCACCTCTATTAATAACAGTTGGGATCAATGGGTTTATGTATCCATTGTATACAATCTCATCCTGTTGTACATGATGTTTGTCAGTTAGTGTTAAGTACTGTTTGATATCAGTATTGTAACGAATATTGTAAGTATCAATGAATCTACCAAAGTAAACTGCTGGCTTCAATACTGCCATAGCTTGCTGTAATACATACGGATAATCACTACTACTTCTCCACGCCCATTCAGTAGGTCCTAGTTGCCCTATTGACCAACTAGTTGCGGCATCAGTTGAGTTTGATGCTAGAGCTACTACTTTTTCTGGGCTTAATAAGTATCCGTTTTGGTCTACTGGAATAATTTGGCTTAGTCCTGGACGCACATAATTTGTGTCTATACCAACACCTGATCCCATGTCAACCAATGACCGCGGTCCGCCATATATTTTACCAGCTTCTAGATCATCCCATAACAGTTTGTTTCCACCTGTATATGGGCCTACACCATAACGGTCCTCCCACCAATCAGGTTGCGATGAAAATCCTAACATTTCCCATGGACGCTGATGCGGGTATATCGTGTCATAATAGTACTGATAAATTGCACGCCAGCTACCAGGTAAGTATTCTCGATCTAGTCGATCAACAAATCTTGAGTAGTTCCACGAAAACGGATCATTACTTAAAAATGTATTGTTGGTTGAGAAATCAACTCTGTTCTTTCCTACCCATGTCATGAAGCCCGTTGCCACTGCGTTCCATACCTCAGAATATGTGTAACCGCTATCTCTAAACTTACCAGGTAAAGCTGTTAGTAATTCAGTCTGGTACGTGTTTGTATCAGGTATTTTAATATTGTTGTATATACGTTTTTCTAATTCAAGAAGAAGATTATCTCTATAGTCATCAAATGCTGGAGTAATACTGCCATCATGCCCTCTAATTACTGTTATTGCACTTTTATAGGTATCATCTAAGATTAGTTCAGGTTCAAACTTTGGATACGTTCCTACTTTACTCGGAGTTTCTGGAATATAACATCCGTCGGTGTTTGCATATTCAACTATTGTAATAATATCATCGACTGCGAATGTCACATAGTTCGAATCAAAATCTACTGCTGGCCTTGTAGTATCAAACGAATAGTCTCTTCCTAGTATTAGTTGTGTTCCGTTCAGATATACTAGTACTGCTTGATTACTTAATGTTGTGCTTGAAAATATGCTAGTAATTTCGTAACTTAGTACCAATGGATCAAACACTTTATATGTTATAGTTTCTCGCAACGTTCCAGTTGGAACCATATCACTATAATGCCATGGAGTTGAAACATTTTTATTAAGATTTATTTGTGCTATGATTGTGTCGACACTAGCAACAGCATCAGCCGAGTCAACCCCAGGTAGTGATATTGCTAGCTCCAGGAACTTGTTTTTAAATTTTGCATACTCTCTTTGTGCGAATTGTATAGAATCGATGAAGTTTGCTTTTTCGTCAATTAAGAATAGTTCAGCATAAGGTATTGGTGCACTGTGTTGAAGTATACTACCGCCTTGGCCTTTAATTGCAAGATCTCTTAGATTTGATTTTCCAAGTATATCACCTACTAAGGCTGTACTATTTTGTCCCAGGGCCACAACATGGTTTCTAACCTGCCCAAGAGTTAATGTTGTTATGTCTGTGTTCTGTGCATTTAGATCTAAATTCAAAGGAACTTGATAGTATGCTTGTTCACTGACCTGTTCACTGTACACTAATACATTTATAATATCACCTACAGCCAATGTGGCTGACACAGTTATTCTATTTGTAGCACTAATGGACCAATGTGTTTGTTTTAATATCTTTTGATTTTGATAAACTTTAACGTAGGGTACAGTGTCTGTAAATCCATGAGTATCTTGTTGTTTAGGAGTGATGTCTAATGCAAAAGGATTATCAGTAGTGGCCGTATATTCGAACTCGAATACCTGATACTGTCTACTAGATTCATTGACTGTTTGCCAGGTATTTTTAGGTTTGGTTGTTCTGTCAGTTTGTATGCTCTGCAGATAACCGGTGTTTACATTAATTTTTTTAGTTTCTAATCCAACCACATAATTAAATATATCAGTGTTGAAATAATTAGCAAAGAGTATGTCGCCTTGACTACTAAAACTTCTGTAGTTTAATGGGAATCCTAATATCTTGTCATTGACCCCTGTAGTTCCCCTGTCGTACCCAAATAGTTTTGTTCCTACAAAACTACTACGTGGGTAGTAATCAAGATTACTTAAACTTTTGCCTGCAGTATCATAAACATCAAACAAAGGATCTTGTTGTGTGCCTGTTTTTTGTTGTGCTAGTTTCCATTCAGTTCCGTTATACCAGTAAGAATGTCCTTTAGACGCACCTAGCCCAACTACAACTGAATCCCATTCTTGACCATCACCATCATCAGCTTTTGTTAATTTGATATGAAATGTGCCTTCTGGAAATCCTTCTGCATCAACTTCATATTGAACTAGGTTAAGATTATATATTTTATTTCTTACTAAAGGATCATTATCATTAGCAAATAAAACTCTCATGCCGTCAAACAATGTAACTCCAAAAGCAGTTGTTAGTACTTTTCCTTCTAGTTCTATAAAAGCGTCTGTGATTTGAGTATCTACTATGTCGACATGCCTTTTGCCAATACGACCGTGATTAAATAACTGCAAGTCGCCTTCAAACTGTACTATCGGACGCTGAGCACGTAAGTCTTGTGAAAGAACTAATACCTCGTTGTTATAAGTTGCTGAAGCTTCGATGATTGCACTGTGTACCCAGCGATTACTACGTGACCATGCATTTAAATCAAGTGCGTCTCTTTTTATAGTGATGTAATCTGGGAATATAGTATCTGCAAATGCATCATATACCACTGTGGCTGATTGTATTCCAGCACCTGTAACTACCTGACCTTTTTCAACTGCGGATATCGAATCAAGTGTTGTTATTTTTGTTGCACCAATAGCTATATCAGTGTTTACTTCGATGGAATTATCACCAACTGTGATTACAGTACCTGCAGTAATTTCTGCAGTTGTTGCTTTAGTAAGCATTATTCTTTGTATTGGATAATTAGTAGCTACTTCGTCGTTGTATGTTTCAGGAGTTACTAATAGTGTTTCATCGACAAGTCTGATTCCTTCACCAACATTTTCTACATAGTATGTTTTTTCCTGATACGTTGTAGGAGTAACGTCACTGTCGAATTTAATTTTTAATCCTGAAGTAAATTCTACTCCGTTGGGACTAGTATATGTATTCTCTCCTAAAATATCTGCGTTGACATCAATGGTAAAATTATTAAAGTCTACAATTTTAATTTTAGCGTAGATATCTGCCCTATCACCATCCTGTATGTATAACGTATCTAGTATACTGCTGATAACCGGAACTGGTTCAAGAAACTCAGTGAACTCTTTATAAAATTCTTTGTTTACAAAATTTATACCAGACTTAATGTAAACTTTATTGTCGAACGGAATAACTGTTGTTGGGAATATATTAATAAGTTTGTCAGACCCGCTAGTAATCAATTGAATCTGCCATACTCCATATCTACTACCTTGAGGAACTGTTTCACCAAAATCAAACTCAACTGACTCGCCGCTGTTTTCGTATGCTACTGTCCAAGCATTCTCTACATTAGTTAGTGTGTCTTGTTCTACAAACACTGCTGTCTTACCATCTAATTGCCCAGCTAGTCCAGCAAACTGTGGATACTCTACCAAGAAATCACTTAGTAATCTATTTTGTACTTTACTGAATGGTAACGGTAGTGCATAGTCAACTGTTGCTATCGTATTTTGTGAAAGGAATCTATCTTGTGCGTCTGATTGCGGCACAGTAAATGTCACGGTACCATTGGTAGCACCATTATTTTCTACGCCTAATACAGCTCTACTAGAGATAGTTGGTGTAACATTAACTAGTCCGTCTATACCTAGTTCTGTTTGTATCCAAAAACCAGCTGATTGATCTACTGCGAACGTATATGTACCTCCTCTGGCTAATACCAATGTATTATTTTGTTCTCCAGATGAAGTAAAATCATATTGATTTTGGTTATCGTTACGACTAACTGTATAATCTTTAATTAATTCAACACCAGTTGTGTTTACTTGTACCGTACTCGGGCCATTGGGTAACCAGTAATACTGACCAAAGTTTACAAACTTGTCAAGTGACACTTGTGGGTCAAAACTATAGTATTCACTAGCAAACAATCTACTTTGGTCTTCAGTATATCCGCCGTAGTATTTGACCTTATTAAGAAAATCTAAATAACTAGCAAAGAATGTTGTATTACCTTCGTTATCTTTTATTACTGTAGTTGGTTCTAACTGATAGTCTTGGCGTAATGTTGTTTCTTCTGTGATGTAGCTATCGCCTTTCTTAAAAGTTGGTGCAAATTGTCTACCAATATAACCATAAAGGTCTGTGAGGCTCGGCTCACTGACTAATTGGTCCACTGTGGCATTCAGGAACTTCTCGTTAACGTCAGTCCTAAATACTCCAGGTAGTAAATTTATACTTTTTCTTGCGGCCATTATGTTCTCATCTTTTTGATATTATTCAATTAAGCTGTTACAGTTTGGTTAAGTTGTGCGGCTGTAATAGCTGTAATAATTTGTACATTGTCTACTGTTGCGGCACTAACAATTATTTCGTTGTACTCTGCATTTATCTGTAGTAGACTACCAAATGTTTCTGTGGAACTATTCGGAACTATACTTACACTAGCTATGTTTGGTGCTAGTACTGAATGTAGATACGCACTCAGTTCACTAAAGTAAAATGTTTCTCCAAAGTCCCAATTATTCAAATCAAAGTAAGTATTGATAGCCGCGATCACACTGGTCTTTACATCATTGTCGCTGACAACCACACCGTAACTTTTTACTACTTTAAATGTTGCTTGTAATGATTCTTCTGCTTTACTGCCAAAGATTGGTTTGAACTTAGCAGGATTGTATATCACTGTGTCTGACACTGTTTTATAATTTTCTAAAGTACTATAATCTGTACCTAACACTTCTGGTGTAGGTGCTACAGGCTCTGTCACAGTGTCTGTTGTGTCTTGTAACCAAGCAAGGTACTCTGTGGCATATGACTTAGTTAGTATATACAAATCCACAATGTTATTTGGGCTCGGATCAATACGTCTATTGTTTGGTGAGCTATGTCTGTACTGGAAATATATGTCCTGACGTCCTACTTTAGCAGTGTAACCAGTAACTACAGACAGTGTATAAACTGCTCCTGTTATAGTTAGTTGATAGAATGTGTTAGTACTCGGAACATAAAACAGTTGTCCAGTTTGGAAAAGAGTTTTTGCAGTTTCAAGAGCAACAAGGCTATCATATGTACTAACCACCAAGCCATTGCTTACTGGCGTCTGTATAACAAAATTATCATAGCCAAAAGTATTTTGGAAATAGACATATTTTTGATTTGTTAGTGTAGTAGGACTTACCAGCGTTTCAAATAGTTCTGGATTATCTGGAACACCATCGTCGTTGGCATCAGGATATGTAACTAATACTTTGTTAGGATTACTATATCCATCTGTTTCGACAACATTATCATATATGTGCCATTGATAATCTAATGCCAATGCACTAGCATCATCTGGGTTTGAATTCATTTTTAATACATTAATTTGATCCCGTATAACAAAACCTGTACGTGTATCAAATATCTTAACTTGGTCATCAAAATAAAAGTTAGTTTCTTTAACACTTTCAAAAACATATTGCAGTCCTCTATAATAAACTGAATATGTTTGCCCTACTGTTTGGAATCTAATTATCCACGAACTATCAAGTCCTAAACTACTGGTACTACCTGCGTTTGCTAGGCTAAAGTCTCCAGTGTTCATGTTTTCAGGAGTAATTATAGTCCATTCTGATGTAAGCACATCATATCGTAATCCAAAGTCTTTAAATGCTTCTATGTATTCAACCATGCTAGTAGTTACAGCAGTTGTTAACGTGTTATTAAACACTGGAAATACTCTTACAGCTTCAGCACCTGTTGGAACTATCTGATTTAATGTTATTGGTCCTGATCCATTCTCTAAATTGCCTTCGCCAGCATTGGTCCCGTCTGCTAGTACTTCGATAATTTCAGCATAGATAAAATACTTGTCTCCAGACTGACTTGGTGTTCCTGTTTGTATTGTGTTTTGTGCGTCAAAGTACTTTCCACTACCTGCAGAGAATTTAACAATAGCACTTTGTTTAATATATTTCTTGCCATCACTGACATAATGTCCTACCTGTAATATATTTCCAGCCGCATCATAAAAATATCCTGTGATCCCTGCATCATCCAATGACTTATTCCAGAAAGTATCTGAAACATTAATTTGTGCATAGTTACTATAGAAGAACTGTAGCGTATCTTTTTTAGTAAGTATCGGTGTAAGTTGATTAGTAATTACATTGTAGATATCATTGGTAGTAACATAACTAAAACTAAATGTGTCAAGGGTTTCATCTTTATAAAGAATACCATCCTGACAGAATATGTTTGTGCTAGAATATTTTCCAGTGCTGTCAATCACGTCTAAGTATCTTGAAATGCCACTAGATGTTCTATTAACTGCTTTAACTTTTAACACTGAACTAAACAATGTGTACGGTAGTATATTATAGTCTTCGCCTGTTACCATACGATCTTGTGTGTAGTACTGTTGTGGTGCTTTTTGTCTTACTTCTTCAACAGTTTCTCTGGCTGTTGCATTAGTTACTGTGTATTGTAGACTAGCACGTATATTAATTGTTTCTGTTCTTCCATCTTTTGAAACATAGTTTATGGGTATAACTATTCCACGCATTTCGTCCGGTGACACTTTGTAATTTAAACCGTTGCTAGTTCTATAGTACAATCTAAATCTACCTTGTGGCATTGTTGCAAAACTTCCGTCGCCAAATATTAAATCAACTTGATCGCCAGCACGTGTGTTTACTTGATAAATGTTTTTATCAGTACTAGTATTGTAAATGATATTTGTAGCACCAACACTAGGTACTGCTGTCCATAACTGATCAAAGTTACCATTTGCATCTAGTTTATATAACCAAACATCTGAATTATTAATATTGTCAACATTCAGACTATACACTCTATTAGGAACACTTTCAGAGAATGTGATGTCTATGCTTTGTAAATCACCTTGCTTAAAGTACGTGAAGTATCCAGTATTGTTACTACCGTTTCCTAAATTATCATTCCTATATAATAAGTTAAAACTGCTGTTAGGTTGTGGTGCAACTTCATATATAAAAGTTTTTCCAGCTGATGTTGGAGATATCATTTCAAAAGATGTTTGTGATCCTTCAATAGCAGTACTAAATGGATACACTGCTGTTAAACTTGGTACTTGATTGATCTGATATTCTTCGTTTAATATATTATTAATTGTTTGGCTGTTACTTGGTTTACCCACTGACTGTGTGGTATTAAGACTAGCATTAACAACAGCATTAAATTGTTCTTGCCAATTGTCATTTGCACTGTCTGTCCAATTAATCACTAACCCTGCAAGATTAAGTCCGTTTGAATCAAATACAGTTTCTGTAGTCGACACTGAATCTACTTTAAGGAATCCACTGGCTGGAATATTACGTTTAGGATTGTATGATATTAGGCGTGCTAACTTTAATACTGAGTCGCGCCTCTGTGCAGTGTCAATGAAATTTTCACGAGCATTTAAGTCACCTCTGAATGCAAGACTTTGCCCTAAGAAACTTAATAGATCAATTAATGCGATAAATTCACTTGATTCAATAAAGTCATTAAAGTCCTCCGGATAATATAAGCGGAGATAGTCTACCATGCTTTTTCTCAGAGTCTCATAGTCATAGCTTTGAAAGTCAGCATTGCGGAAAGTTTGATATAGTTTAGTCCAGTCTTCTGCGACTAGTAAACTGCTTTGTCTTGTGGTAATTGCCATATAATTTTTCCCTGTATAATGTATTTATCAGGGTTAATAAAGTACTATGTTTATTATATAGCTGTAATTGTTTGAGTTTGATTGTCGAACTGTAAGTTCATAACATTAGTTTGATCTGTTAATACGTAACGTAATTGTAGTTCAACTTGTATTCCTTGATCGTATTCTGTTACTATCACATTGTCAATACTGAGTCTAGGATCATACCCAGCGATTGTTTTGATATCTGTAACTATTACACTCTTTAGATCTTCTGTAAGAGGTTCGTGTACTACGTTCCAAATAATTGTACCAAAATCAGGATTCATTAATTTTTCACCTTTACGGATATAAAAATTATTAATTAGGTCCTGTTTTACTAATTCAAAATCCGTGAGACGGAATTTGCGAGTACGCCCTACTGTTGAAAATCCTCTGTACATAATAGCCATATTAATATTTATCCTGCTTGCACAGCTGGTAATTGTGGAGATAAAACTGCAACTGCAAATTTACCTTTTTGGAAATAGGTATCGCCAGTTGTTCCGTTTGCATCAGCACCGCCGCCGGTATTTCTCCAAGTTTTAGCACCTCCTGCACCTAATAGATGACTAACAGCTAACAATCCACCTACTTCGTCCACTGTGGTATCTTGTGTTACTGTCCCGTTGCTTAATAATTGAGTATAATTCTTTTTAGTATATCCAACCATGGTACTTTCTTGTATAGTTTTGTTAGCCAAGAAACTTTCCTTGCTAGTGATACCGTCTTTTCCAGTCCAAGAATTAGCATTAGACATTTGGCCGTTACTAGTAACAGATGATTTGATATACCCTTCATCTATCAATGCTTGGTATCCAAATTGATATTTTCCTAAATAGCCTAGTTCATTGACTGCAGAGTAGTTACCACTACTTTCACTCTTGCCTATCTGTGCCATATATGATGTCAATTGGTCTTTTGACAGATTTCCTACTTTACCTACAGGTTCTGGTTGATTCCTAAGATCTTTCGTTCCTGCAGGTTCTGTAACTTCAGTTCCTACTGTAGATTTTGTAGCATCAAAGCCTGGACCGTATGTTGGTTGTCCTAGAAGCTTGCTGTTTGAGTTGTTAGGATTATAAAATTGTGCTTGTTGATCTCTTGGATATGGTTCGTGTGTTGGTGCAGTTGTACAAATAGTGTTTAGAGTCTGTGATCCTACTCTCCAGAAACCATTTTGTAGTGTAGTATCTTTTAGTTTATTTTCTTTCATAACTTTCACAGGATCAACAGTTTCGGTACCACCACTATTTTGTAGTATCTGTGTTCCTTCTAGGGCTAATATGCCGCCTGCATTGATTGATATCTTAGCATCAGCTTGTACTTTAAATTGCCCGCCTGCTTTGAACTGTGTAGTTCCTGTCGTTGTCAATGAAAACTTATTTTGTAGTAGTGATGTTTCTTGACTTTCTAGTTCTAGCTTGTTCTCGGCACGTAATTTAATAGACCCACCCGAATCAAAATTAATATTTTTGTCGCTATGGAAGTTTATAGTTTGCTCACTTCTTATATTATAGCCACCTTTTGCATACATTGATATGGTGCCATTTTTATCCATTTCTATCCAACTGTCTCCATTGGCATGTGATAGATATATCATCTCATTTGTGTCGTGGAACATTATCTGATGTCCCGTGGCAGTTCTTAATCTTACTAGCTGATCTGCACCTAGTGTTGTTCCGTCATCTAGTACAAAAGTATGTCCACCTTTACGTGTTTTAACTTTATGAAACTCACTACCTAATGAGTCGTTGTTTAATTTTGTTAGATAATCTGGATCTTCTGCAGGGTCGTTTAACGGTCGTCCAGGAGTACTGATTCCAAATACAGCACTAGGAGTTTCTCTTTGACTGCTACTAGATATCGCACCGCGGAGACTGTCAAGATCTAATCCTTGTTGTTTTAATATATCGTATTGTGGAGTGTGTATTGGTTTAGCTAGATTATAAAACGCACTGTTAGTTACGTTATCAGTTTTATTTTCATTGAATTCTGCAACAGGAATATTAACGTTACTGGTAAATTGGTTTGGTCCTAGATGTACATTAGTACTGCCGGCCAGTCCTGGTAGCATGTGATGACTTAGATTAGGATTAACACAGGATGTCCAATACCCTCTTAGAGGATCTCCAGCTATGAATATTACTATAACGTGTACCCCAATGTCTGGTGGCACCATCCACATGCCATACGTATTAGTTACACTGGTAAAAGTGTCGCTTTGATCGCTTAGGTTAGGATTTGTTGTATATCCCATATATGGGCTGGCATATCCTACAGTCCGCCAGTTTTGTTTTTCATCTTCGACGCCACCTAAATCTGGGATCCATACTTGCACACGTCCACTACGTGTAGGGTCTAGATTATTTTTAACTATTCCGATATATGGATGCGGATCAACACGGGTAGCAGGAGTATCCTCCTTGCGTAAGTTTCTTATTACCTTAGTACCTGATCTTTGATCTATAGCCATTGATTACTGCACTCCCCTAAATGGGTTAACTGTTGCTGGTTCGTTTTGGTCAGTCATTGGTTCTGTAGTAGCCGTTTCATTTACTCCCCGTAATGCCTGTTGATCTGGACCTAGCAATGCTGGTTCCAATGGTGAAAGATTACGACTCTGTGCCGCTGGTCCTTCATCTACCGCTTGTGCAAGATTCCCTGTTGTTGTTTGGGGAATGTTGTATGGAGACAGATTATAATCTTCAACTATAGCTTGTTCACCTGGTACTGTACTTTCTCTTTCGTTGCTTGTTGATTTTTTATTATCAGCGTAATCAAAATTTAGTTGTTTAGGTACTCTAACCAAACTAAGGGTTTGTGTAAATTGTCCTGATCTAAATTTGTTTGTTACTGTTAATACACGATATATTCCAGAGAACAAACTCCTTTGGTATTTGCTGTCGAATTTCATTAGTCCTGTTTCATCATCTCTGTCAGTAGGAGTACGGAATATAAGGCTAACATATACTTCGCCTTTGTCCATTTTTAAACTGCCGTCATATGTTAATCTAGGGTCTTCGTTAGCATATTCACTTGCTATAGCTGGAGTCCAGAATATTTCGTCTTGTTTAATAAAGGTAGGATCTCCAATGATGTCTAACTCAATGTTCAACATATCAGCTTGGGCCATGGTCATTAAGCTTTCTTCAATATCGGCTTTGGCTAACTGTTCAGCTGTTGTTGATCCAGAGCTGTTTGTTGAGCCCGAGTTATAAGTCGTTGGTTTCATTACCATTGGCATTATAGCATTAGGATCTTGATTTTGCCCTTTATAGTTGCTTGGATTATCTTTAGCCTTTGTTTCGTTGATATCTGCCGGGCGAACTACGCTAGACAAATGGGTTTTATAAATCGTAAGTGCATTGTAGTAGAGAGCATTAAATTTTATATCGATGTCTAAGATATCATCATTTTTTCCAGTATAGATATAATTATAAGCCTTTACTGGATTTTTTACTTGAGCTTGCCCTACCTGATCTGACTTGGCGTTTTTTATTTCGTATTTTTGTATGTTATATGTTATTTCTCTAGACCAAATCTTTCTTGTTTGGTCAAACTCAAGTAATTTGATACTTGTAGTAATCTTAAACCAATAGAATGTTTGATTTTTTAGCTTTGCTTGCTGTTCTAGATAAGTTTTTGCATCCTTACCATCCGGAATCACGATCTGATTGGTCATCCATTTTGAATTACGTATTACCCAAGCTATAACTCTATCTATGTAGGTTCCTGCGTTTACTTGGAATATTCTAAAATTAGCATCATAATCACTTGTGTTTTGTCCAGTGTTTGATTTGTAAATAGAATTTTTTACTGACCCTATCTGAGACATACCTGTATCTTTTGGGCTTGATATATCTTGATCCGTGAACAGACTGTTAGCTATTTCATCGTCTAAGAAATTAAAAAGATATACATCTTTTTTGCCAATTTTCCCTGCATCAGCCGCCGCTTTCTGCCAACTGTTTAATGCTGTACCGTAGCTGTTAACTAATCCAAAATCTATTTTACTTTGTGTACCCAAAAGACTGTTAGGTACATTATCAGTATTAAAAAATTGGCCATCGGGTGTTGTTTGTCTTTCGGTTTGTGCTGTTTTAGTTTCTGAAGAAGGGGTATTACTGCTGAAAAACTCTGCTACAGTTTTTGCTTTGACTTCAAAATTTGCAGGAGTAGTAACAGTACTAAGATCGTATGCTGAATGGCAGTAAGGAACTCCCTCTATCTTATACTCTGCTCCTTTTTGTGTGATACCCACATCCATCTTGTTTAATCTAATAGGTACTCTTTTAGTTGTGTCGGGTATTAATCCAGTAATCTTGCCAGTATCGTCTATACCAAAGAAATCAATCTGCAACATATAAGGCATATCTAAATAGTTTGCAACACCGAGGTCATCTGTCAGACTGACAATTCTATCTATCAATGTAAATCCGTATGGTTCTATCAGTGTAAAATTATAATGTACAGCATTACTGTTTCTACTTTGTGCATTTAATCCTATAACAGTTTCTAAATCAAATCCATCAAAATAAAAATCATCTTCAAAATATGGTGCACGTATAAATTCTCTATCTGTTCCTACTTCGTTGTTGTGTCTACCAGCACTTGCTATCAATACTCTATTAGGAGTGTAATTGGCGTTAAATCCATTTTTTACGAGATTGTTGTATTCTTCTGCTGTCATTAATGCTAGGCTTAGCCCATAGGTATAGCTAGCAAATTCATGCAAGGGATTTGGTATTGGTTTTGATATGTCTACATCTGGATTCTCTGAGGCGTAATTTTCCTTAACGTCAATTGAGTCAAGCTTGATAGTGCCTAAAGGATTACTTACAATTTCAGGTTCTGGTTCAACAGCAGTCGAAACAGCCGGCTCCACACCTTGATCGGGACCTGTTTCTCTATTTAGATTGTCTTCGTCGGTGAAGTCTAGTTTCTCTTCCGTTGTTAGCAGTGGAGAAATATTATTTTTTAAATTTTCGTCGGCTGTTCTAAATGCCATTTTTTATAACCCTAACGCTGTAGTCAGAGTTTCCTTTTTTGGAATGTATATCTTTGCTCCTGGCAAGAAGTCATATATTGGATCTTGTAATATGTTAGGATTTCTAATAGAAAAAGTCCACCAAAGAGAACTATCACCATACAAGTCATAGGCCAGTAAGTCGGGTCTATGTTGATAGATATTATCAATTTCGTATTGTACATCACTAGGGTCTTTAGGTATATCAGGAATGTTTGCTACATCTAAAAAGAATGAGTAAACTTCAGTATCCGTATATGGGCTAGTTTTTTTGTAATTTGCCGCAGGCATTATAAGAATCCTCCAAACCCTTTCTTCTTATTACCAACCAATAATCCTTGTGAAAAATCATTAAGATTAAAGTTGTTATGTAGGTTAGCTCTGCTGTATACTGGTCTCAATGTTACTGTTACCGTACTAGCTGTTGGCACTCTAGTAGTTGATGTTATACTGTTAAATTTCTGCGACTGTCTTGCTCCTTTGTTGCTGGTACCACGACCTAAGTCAGGAACATATTTCATACCTTCATTGTCAAGATAGTTAACACCACTATTTGGATTATCAGCCGCTGTTGTTGTTCCTATATCTTCTAACGTGGTCTGCGTTATTGGAACTTGTATATAGTCAACGTCGTTGGCAAGGTTATGTGTAAAGTTTGTTATCACACAAGGTACGTGTGGGAAATAATGACTACCATATCCATCTAAGTATAGCACCGGCGGTGGATTACCAACGTTGGCACCCTGACCAAAGAACATTTTGGTTGCTGATCTTAGGAAATATATCGCGGCCATTAAATACTGTCCTTCGTCCACACTCTGTACAGTAAAGTCTCCTGTCACTGAGATGTCACTCACATCTGAGTTGTTGTAGAAGTGTGCGGAATAATTACTATGTGTAAGCACGGATGTTGAATAGTTGGCTGTGTGACTTACTTGGATGGTTGGTGTATACGGCCATATAACTCCATTAGTTTCAATTAAAGGAGCCATTATTGAATTTTGATTTGAGGCTTTATAAAATATGTTAGCATTGTCAGCTAGACTTAGTCGAACACGCCAATCATCTTCACCTGCGGCCGCGGCACTGCCACCTGGATCACCACCAGTAAATCCTATGTTAGGAATTAGTTTCGACAAACCATTTAATCCGTCAGGTAGTAATCCTGAAATAGCTCGTCGAGCATTGGCAGGATCTAATATATCGAACGCTGTACCTGATCCTTCTTGGTACGGTGTAGGAGCTTGGTTAACTCCGAACGCAGTTCCGGATTTATTAATTTTAGAAAAGTCTGGTAATGCCATAATATAAAATACCTCTTGTTTTATGTATTTATTGACATTATAATAGTAGTAGTTTAAAAGGAACCTTAATAAATGAGAAAAGTTAATTATCTAAATAATAAAGATATACTAAAAGAAATTCACAAGAGTAAGCTCACATACTGTAGCTTTGTAAAGCCCGAAGTTACTAGCTATGACATGATACTGTTGGATGTAAATGCTATTACTAAGAAAACCATTGCTGAAGCAAGGAAAATGCGTGCAGAAAGGTTGGCTAAATTAGAAATAGAAAAGTTTGCACTAGAGGGTGTCAAAAAGAAAATGGATGAAGTACTAACACCCACTAAAGATATCCCAATAACTGACATCGTGTTTCGAGTTATGACTTTTGAGCACATTCCAATTGACGATGTTAAACAGGCTAAAGCAGATCAAAAAGCAATAGACGAAGCTGAGGATGATGCTATAACAACAGAATATGATGATGACCCGTCAAAAGCCAAAGGAGCAACCAAGTATGTCAAGGTAAACTTTCCTCCTTTCTTTCATTACTGTGTCAATGAAGATTCGGAACCTTATATCACAGGTAAAAGTCATTGGAAAGGCACTATAGAAAAAGGTAAGTTTAACAAAGAACATGGAGCAATGACACCTAAACTAGCACACATGTTTATTAAACTGTGCGAGCGTTATGCTACTAGATCAAACTGGCGTGGTTATACCTACAACGACGAGATGCGTAGTCAAGCTTTGTTGCAGTTAAGCCAAATTGGCTTACAGTTCGACGAATCAAAAAGTCAGAATCCGTTTGCCTATTACACAGCGGCCATTACTAACTCGTTTACTCGTGTGCTTAACATAGAAAAACGAAATCAAAATATCCGTGATGACATATTAGAAATGAACGACTTTACTCCTAGTTATACCAGACTAAACAACTGGGGTGGTGGCGGAGCCGAAGAATAACATATATTACCAAACAGCTAGACACTTAGTCAATAATAAGGTATAATATATGTATGGCAAATCTATTTAAAAAAGCGGCAATTCTAACAGACATTCACTTTGGGTTAAAGTCTAACTCAACGACTCATAACGAAGATTGTTTGAACTTTGTAAAATGGTTTATTACCAAAGCTAAAGAAGAAGGTTGTGAAACTTGTCTGATGCTGGGCGACTGGCACAACAACAGAGCCGCAATCAATATCGTTACATTAAACTATAGCTTACAGGCACTTGAACTGTTAGGTAAAGCATTTGATCGTGTGTTCTTTATTCCTGGTAATCATGACTTGTACTACAGAGATAAACGTGACATACAGTCAGCAGAGTGGGCGAGACATATTCCGAACATTGAAATAGTCAACGACTTTTACAAGGAAGGTGGAGTATCATTTGTTCCTTGGTTAGTAGGCGATGATCATAAGAAAGTACAAAAGATTGATGCTGAATATATGTTTGGGCACTTTGAACTTCCTAGCTTTTATATGAATGCTATGGTGCAAATGCCTGATGTAGGGGAGATATCAAGAGATCATTTCAAAGGTGTTGGGCACATGTTTAGTGGGCATTTCCACAAACGTCAAACTAACAAAAACATTACCTATGTTGGTAACTGCTTTCCTCATAATTATGCAGATGCTGGAGATGATGACAGAGGTATGGCTGTGTTAGCTTGGGGAGAGAAACCAGTACATCATGCATGGCCGGATCAACCTAGATATAGAGTTTATGATCTAAGTGCTGTACTTAAAAAGCCAGAAGATTTACTACAGCCAGGTATGCATTGTCGTGTTAAATTAGATATTGATATTTCATATGAAGAAGCAACATTTATTAAAGAAACATTTGTTAACACGTACAAATTAAGAGAGCTAAGTTTATTACCAGTCAAAGAAGTTACTATGGGCGAAGATATCCAGCTTGGTAACATAGCATTTGAGTCTATAGACACTATCGTAACAAATCAATTAACCAGCATAGAAAGCGATACATATGATCCTAATCTATTGTTAGACATCTATAGGAATTTATGATCATTAATCTCGACGATTACTTCTCAAAGGGTGAAGTCTGGTTATACAACCAAATAAAAGATTTGAAGAAAGAACCAATGCCTAGTGACTTTAAATTAACTATTCAATATACCTCAGATCAATTTAACACAGCAACATCACCAGGAATAGCAGTTTTAAAACTACAAGAGATTTTGTCGTCATTGGATATTCCTAATTTTTTTGTAACAGTTGAAACTACAGATAAAGAAATAAAAACAGTGCTAGAAAAAATTAAAGACTTGTATTGCCCACACGATAAAGCATTGTCATATCTCATTATTGAGGGCAACTTTGAAAAGACCTACACCGCAGTCAACAAAGACACTGTGTGTGTTTTGCCTTGGGTACATATGTATATTAATTCTCAAGGTAGTGTAGGACTTTGTTGTGCATCAGACGAAGCATACCATATTGGCTCAATCAAGAATGACAATTTATCAGACATTGCAAACAGTAAGCCAATGAAACTGATCAGACAGCAGATGCTACAAGGTGAAAGACCCGATGCCTGTTCAATCTGTTGGCATAAAGAAGATTCAAAAATAAAATCTCAACGTCAACGATCAAACGAGGTCTTTGAAAAATACTTGCCCTTGGTTGAGCAAACACTTGAGGACGGAACATTTGAGGATTTTAAGTTTAGATACCTAGACTTTCGTGCGTCAAATGTATGTAATCTAATGTGTAGGATGTGTAGCGGAAAGTATAGCAGTAAAATAGCACAGGAAGAAAAGAAAATATATAATGACGACAGATACGTTGAACTAAAACTAAACTCAGCAGAGATTTCTAAGACTATTGATTATGTTAGAGACAACCTAGATTATTTAGATCAAATATATTTTGCTGGTGGCGAGCCTTTGTTGATGAGAGAACACTATCAAATACTAGATTTATTATTGTCACGGAACAGAACAGATATTAAGTTACTTTATTCAACAAATTTAACCAAGGTAACGTATAAAAATCACAATGTGATAGACTACTGGAAACAATTTTCTAACGTTGAGGTTTGGGCTAGTATAGATCTAATAGGAGCACAGGCTGGATACGTTCGTGGTGGATCCGTATACCAAGAGATAGAACAAAACTACGAAAAAATAAAAAATATCGTTGATTTTAGTATTCTTAGTACTGTTCATATGTTAAACATTTTTAATTTACCGCAACTACAAAAACAGTGGATACTAGATAAAAAACTAGACCCATCAAGGCTAATCATTAACACACTCGTTAGTCCTAGCAACTTTGATCTAAGAGTCTTACCTGACGTATTTAAACAGCAAGCAACCAAAACAATAACAGATCACATTAATTGGTTAACAAGTATTTCTGGTAGTGAAAAACTTGTAACCCAGTGGCAAGATGTGTTACAATATATGAACAGCAGTAATCAAAGCCATTTGCTTAAAGAGTTCTTTAGGTTAAATGATGAGAAAGATCAGTATCGTAACGAGAATTTTGTTGAAATGTTTCCTGAGTTTAAAGAATTAAGATCATATGTTTAAAATAAAGAACTTAACAGTTAAAAACTTTATGAGTGTTGGTAATTCAACACAAGCAGTGGCGTTTGACCGCGATGACCTCACATTGGTATTAGGAAAGAATATAGACCTCGGAGGCGATGATAGTGGCGCCCGTAACGGAACTGGTAAGACCACTATCATTAATGCCCTTTCATATGCTTTCTATGGTGTAGCATTAACTAATATCAGACGCGATAACCTAGTTAATAAAACAAATGGCAAAGCTATGTTAGTCACTGTTGATTTTGAACACAATGGCGTTGACTATAAGATTGAACGTGGACGTAAAAAGAATGTGTTAAAGTTTTATGTAGGCGGTGAAGAACAAGAACAAGAGGATAGTGCTCAAGGCGATAGTCGTGAAACACAAGCAGAGATTGAGCGTCTGCTTAACATGAAACATGAAATGTTCAAGCATGTTGTTGCACTAAACACATATACTGAGCCTTTCCTTTCACTGAAACCCAACGATCAGCGTGCTATAATCGAACAATTATTAGGTATCACTGTACTGAGTGAAAAAGCAGAAAGTCTTAAAGAAGAACAAAAACGTATACGTGATTTAATCAAAGAAGAAGAATATAAAATCAAAGGTATACAAGAAACAAATAGCAAAATGCAAAGCCAAGTTGACAGTCTAAAACGTAGACAGCAGTTATGGCAGAAAAAACATCAGGAAGGAATAGAGGAGTTACAGTCTGCACTAGATGAACTATTAAAAATTGATATTGATAGTGAAATTGAACAACACAAAGATCTTGCAGAATATGCAAAAAAAGAAACAGAAATTGCAGAAATTGCAAATTTAACAGTACGTATTAAGAAAGATGTTGCGAGAGAAGACAATAATCTGCAAAAACTACAAAGTGAAATAGATCAGTTACGAGAACACAAATGTTATGCATGTGGGCAAGAACTACATGATGAAAAACACGAAGAAGTATTACAAGGTAAACAAGATAGCTTCACTGAAGCTGACACACTGCATAAAAAACATCAAGGTGAACTTGAGGAATTAGAAACTGCGTTGGTTGAGTTAGGTGAGTTAGGAGAGAAACCTAAAACATTTTATCCTAAGCACGAAGATGCTATCCATCATAGAAGTTCCGTGGCCAACTTAGAAACACAGCTAACTAGCAAAGCCAAAGAGGAAGATCCTTATGTTGAACAGATTGCAGAAATGGAAGATATGACTGCAGAAGAAATTAATTATGATAAAATCAATGAATATCAACGTATGCAAGAGCATCAGGACTTCTTGTATAAACTGTTGACAAACAAAGATAGTTTTGTACGTAAGAGAATCATTGATCAGAACTTGAGTTATCTAAATGCTCGCCTAGGACAGTATCTTGATCGTATAGGTCTCCCCCATTCAGTTACCTTCCTGAATGATCTAACTGTTGAGATTACCGAACTAGGTAGAGATTTAGACTTTGACAATCTGTCAAGGGGCGAACGTAATAGATTGATATTAAGTTTAAGTTGGGCATTCCGTGATGTGTGGGAAAGTTTATATCAGCCAATCAACTTGTTGTTCATTGATGAATTAGTTGACTCAGGCATGGATGCTAGTGGTGTCGAAAGTGCTATGAGTATACTTAAGAAAATGGCTCGAGAGAATAACAAATCGATTTGGTTAGTATCGCATAGAGACGAATTGGCAGGTCGTGTAAATAACATTATGACAGTAGTCAAAGAAAACGGATTTACTATGTATGACACTGATGTAGAGCTAGCCTAATGAATGTATTTTTGACAGGTGGTAGTTCAGGCATTGGCAAACAGTTCAAACAACACTTAGAAAGTAATGCTTACCAAGTTACTGCTCCAACACGACAAGAATTAGATCTCGCAAACTTGGACATTAGCACAGTAGATTTTAAATCCTATGACTACTTAATATTATGTGCTGGTGTAGATACCAATGGAAGAGCTCCTTTTGTTACAATGAAATCTGCAGATTTTATCAACACTGTGACAGTAAATCTTACTAGCAATATTATTTTAATACACAAGTATATACAGCAACGTATGTTTAAACCTTGGAGTAAAGTCATTGTATTAGGTAGTCAAGTGGTTGATGGGTACCATCCTGGATACGGCGTATATGGAACAAGTAAACACGGTTTAGACGCATTTATGAGTACTATATCATACGAATTACGAGATAAAAACATAGGATTTACAATAATGCATCCTGGACTAACTAAAACAAACTTTAATCGTAATCGAGGTAATGTACCGGAAGATAAAGTCAACGACTTGTACGATCAAATGTCTCATATGCAAACTGAAGACCTAATCCCTGTGTTTGATCAAATACTACATGACAAAAAAAATCTTATCACTAAGATAAGTTTAACACGATGAATTTAGTATATCCTTGGCAACTGTACCATTGGCACTTTGGTATCACTAGCAAATGTACTTTGAAGTGCCCTCGCTGTCCTCGAACAGAATACAAGGATCAATTAAAACTAAACCGTGATATAACACTAGCAGAGTTCCAAAAAATACTGTCACCCGAACTGTTAAAGAACACCGTCAAACGTATTACTATGTGTGGTGATTTAGGGGATCCTATATACAACAAAGAGTATCTAGACATAGTTGAATACATTAAAACTTCAAACCCTGACATACATCTGTTTACTATAACCAACGGCAGTTATAAGGATGAAGCGTGGTGGAAACGGTTTGCTAGTATCAGTAATGACAGAGATACTGTAAATTTTAGCATAGACGGATTTGATGAAGAGTCAAACAACATATATAGGATTAACAGTTCGTGGTCCAGCATAATGTTAGGTATGGAAATAATGAGCAAAGAGTCAACAGCTTTTGTTCATTGGGCTACTATTATTTTTAAATACAATCAAGATAAAATCAACGCCATCGTCGACGAAGCTAAACAGAGGGGATGTGATGCTGTACAGCTAACTAAAAGTACTAAATTTGGTAGCAAGTATGATGAAACTTATGGTGGTGCTACTGATCCTTTAGAGCCCAGAGCAGAGTTCGTTAGCTCATCTAATAGGTATGAAAGGATAATGATTCCTATAACTTCAAGGCAGTTAGACAATTCGGACTACATAAAAACCAAAGAAATACATTTTAATAAGGTTCAGGATAAGTACAATCGTGCAATAACTCCGTTGTGTCTGATAGGCACGCAGGGAATGTATGTTAATGCCAATGGAATATTATACCCTTGTAGTTGGAAAGGATTACCTTACAGTAGTCTAACATCAAATGCTGAACATATAAGTTTTGAAGATGATTTCTTCACTGTAAATCAGTCACGATTAGATCTAACTGAAAGAACATTAGAACAAGTATTAAATGATCCAATTTGGGAATCATTCTTTAATAACCTAGACAACAAAAATACTAGTTGGACAGAATGCCAATACAAATGTAGTAGCGATATAGTTGATCACGATTACGCTGTTGGTTACGAAACCAACTAAAAAATCAGTATTACAGGCCGGTTAAACAATAGATTATAAGTAGTAGCATAAAGGAGAACTAAAATGGCAGGCAGAGGATCAACAAGAGTACATCCAGGTAAACGTAAAGCAAATCCAGATGCAACAAAAAATGAAAAGCCTCGTATCAAAGGCTGGTCACGAGCAAGACTAGAAGAAGCAATAGAAAAAGCTTCTCGTAACAAAGAGAAAGCAAGGTATCGTACAGAAATAGCTAGACGGTTCCCTGAATCAGTATAACAATCAATAAGGAAAATTAACATGTCAATTCATGAAGATATTTTAGCGGCAGTAGAAACATACGTAGCAGAATCACAAACATTTGACGGTAAGGGTGTAAAAGCCGCGGCCGCTAGAGCTCGTAAAGCACTAGGTGACTTAGGTAAACTTACCAAGGCTAGACGTGCAGAAATTCAAGACAAAAAGAACTCAATGTAAATGGCAACATACGATAATCCTTGGACTTACAATAACAAACCTTTTGAGTCTGAGGATATCGGTGATAACTATGGCTTTGTATATAGGATCACAAACACAGAGAATGGACACGACTACGTAGGTCGTAAATTTTTCTGGACAATCAAGAAGAGACCACCTCTAAAAGGCAAGAAAAATAAAAGACGAAGTACAGTCGAAACTGACTGGAAAAAATATTATGGCTCATCCGATAGGCTCGTAAAAGATATCGAAAAACTAGGCTCAGAAAAGTTCACACGTGAAATACTTTATTTGTGTAAAACACGTGGTGAAACTAACTACATGGAAGTGTATTATCAGATCAATGAACATGTTTTACTTAGAAATGATAACTACAATGGGATCATTAATGTCAGACTAGGCATTGGTTCCGTAAAGAACATTCTCGTAGAAGATTTAAACAAAATATAACAGTCAATGATGCAGATGTATTCTGTGTCCTGAGGCGATCGTGGGTAACCACGTGGAACGTGTAGAGAGGACTACACACAGGACGACACATGGCATTCAAAAGGGTTAAACCCCAAAAGATGTAGGCTCTGAGAAAAAGCAACCTACGTGACTTTGATAGTTGGCTAATTACGGCTATCATTGCATCCGCCAGATGAAGCTAGAGTAGGGGGTACAGGCTGACCGCCTCCGTGTTAATGAAAACAATCTCTTTTAATTAGTATGTGCGTAAGACTCAGATAAAGTGTCTTTCATACTTTGCCTTGTATAGGTGAAGTATGGCTGAAAGATCTAGATAAAGCAAGTAAGAACATACAGTATATCAAAGTAAAGTAAATTAATTAAGTCTTAAGAAAAGAACTTCGAGTGTTAACGAAGAAGTTAGATGTCGTAGACATCTTTAATAAGCCCAAAGAACTATGGATTAATTGTTTTATTAGCAGTAACTATGACTTGACTATCTGTTAGGTTATCACTGAACGTGAATCCAAAAAAAAGCACCCCTTGAGGTGCTTTCTTCTTATTCTGTGGAAATGGTGTAAGGATATTCTCTTACTTCTTATTCCAAATTGTGTATAAAACCCACACTGCAATTAAACCAACTAAGCCTTCAGCTCCTAAAGATTTAACTACTCCAGTTACGTTACCAATTACGTTAACTTCTGGAAAAAACGGTATGTTACCTACGCCAAGTAGTTCTAATACGATAAACATCGCCATTAGTGATACAGCTACGTCAGCTATAGATGAACTCCATTTCTGAATGTTTTTTAATACTTCCATTTTACTTCCTCCTGGGATTTTGTCCCTATTAAAAAAGCAAGACTAATAGTTAAAGCATATAATTAATCCTGCTTACTATTTAGGTAGTCTTACTGTTATATAATAACACCATTTAAGTGATTCGTCAATGGCATAACTATATATCCTGTTGTGAAAAAGCCACATTCTAAAAGAACGGTAATTTGGTTTCTTCTGTTGTTTTGATATTATCTTTGATTATCTTGGCCAGTATTTCTTTATCAGATAAGCCAAGCATCATGGCTTCATCGTAGCTAAGAGCTCCTCGCATATACCATGCTAACCTTAATGAATCATCTTTTAAGGCTCTTACCTCATCTTCATAGCCTTTGATTAATTCTTCGACTTCTGAAGGTTCTAGAGACAAGAGCCTTATACGAAAAAACTTGCGTAGTCGAATGTGATGTTTATAGGAAACTCTTTACTGCATTCTTCGTTGGTACATGTAACACCAACAGGTTTAATGTTGGCTATGTCACTGAGTTCTTTGAGATAGTCTTGTACTTTTTTAATAACTTTAGTGTCAGCATTGGCAAAAAACTCATTGATATGATCTGAATCAGTGACAACAGTACCATCTTCGGTTGTGATAGATTTAGTACTACTACCTAGCAAGCTGATGTTCATATCGATTATTTTAGCAAGGTGCTCGTCAAAGCGTTTTTTTGCCTCGATAGGATCAGCTTCTACTTCACCTAAACTCCTAACTATCTGCTGTTCTTCAAATGCGATCATGTTAGTTTGATTAAGACTAAAGTACGGCTGTGGGTGTAATTGTATGGTTAGACTGTCAACTTTTAAAGGAACTTCGTAATTAGGAGCAGTAATAGTTCCTAAGGTAACTCCTAAATCAATAGCATGATCCTGATCAGTTTTACAATGTGGGCACTGCGAAGTGAAATCCATCTGATTACCGTAGCTAGCTATACGTATTGCGATAAGAGTAGCATCAACATCAATACTAGGCATTTGCCAAGCATCTTTTATGTCCGGGCAACAGCTCTGTATTACATTAACTACTCCTTGCCCGTTTAACAGTGCATCTGGAGTTTTTAAAGTTATTTCGTCTTTGGTAGTCATTGGCATAATGCCAATTTCGCCAGATGGTGGTATAGACAAAGAGTCTTTAGTCCAGTACTTACCATCACTGGGTAACTTTAAATAAATCGCAGGCTGTCTAAAATGCTTAGATAGCGGATTGCTTGAGGCAACTTGTGGAGTGTTTTGTTCCATGGTTGAAAATCCTATAAATATATATAATTGAATAGTCCTTAACACTATTTATAGCACCAAAAACACAGGCAAATAAAAATATATGAACGAAGAAGATCTCCAGGACATAATCGAAAGACTGAAAAAGCTCGAAGAAGGATTTGGTACCGCAACCTCTGAACTTCAGGTATTTACTAGTGCCGCCAAGAAAGGTACGGGCAACTTCAAGAAATCGATAGAACAGTTTAATAAAGATATTAAACAAGGCAATGTTAGCTTCAACCAAATGGTTAGTGCAATTGATAATCTTGACGATGCTCTTGACGAGTTAGGCAACACTGCTAATGACCAAGCTAAAAGAAACCAACTGCTACAGAAAAGAAAGGAGCTAGTTGAAGAAGCAAGTAATATACGGACCGTAGAAGCAACTAGGCTATTCACTAAAAATCTACTCACTGGATCATCTAAATTAATCAGCGACCTAACAAACGATATGCAACGTGGTGCTGGTGGCGTTACTATGTCAACAACTATGTTAAAAACTGCAATAAATTTTGCTGGTGGTGCAATTGGTGTGTTTGGTGCTATGGTAGGAAAATTTGGCGAGTCCCTATCAAACAATTTAAATCCATTAGTATCTGGTATCGGTGGAATTGCTAGTGGTATCGGTGCAGGAATAACTTATACTGCTGATCAAGCTAAAAAACTAATGCAATTTGGGGTCGACATCCTCAGCAAAGAATTAGAAAAAACAAATAACGCCTTTAATACCATTGTTGGCAACGGTGCTGTGTTTGCAGGTGGACTAACAGCCATGCGTGAAGCTAGTGTGGGTGCTGGGTTAACATTACAACAGTTTTCTAAAGTAATAAGTCAACAGTCTCAAGACCTTGCATTGAGTGGAATGGGTGTAGCTGAAGGTGCTCGTATGGTTGGTGACACTGGACGAATATTTGATCAAAACAATGGTAGAATAAGAACACAACTACTGAATCTAGGATATGGGTTTGAAGAGCAAGCAGAAATAACTGCTACAGTTATGGGCAATATACGAAGAACAGCACAATCAGTTAACCCAGCTGTGCTAGCTACTGAAACACAAAAACTTGCAGAAAATATGAGACTAGTGGCCGCACTAACAGGTGAGGATGCTAAAGCCAAAACTAAACAGGTGCAAGAACAAAATCAGATCGCGGCATTCCAAAATGAACTAGCCAAAATGGGTCCAGAACAAGCCGCTCAAATTGATGCCGCTATGGCTCAGATGACTGCGATAGAGCAAAAAGCATTTAGAGATAGGGTGATATTCAATGGAGCTGTAATAAACAAGGATGCGGCAATATACGAAGCAACAAATGCCGCGGCCGCAGAAAAAGGTAGATTGCTTTATGGTAAGTTTCTTTCTGAAACATTTGATGCTACAGCAGTGGCAGATGCTAATGCACAGTATTCACAAGCAATGGTTGACGCTTTTAGGAAAAACCAAGCATTGTTTGTTGCAGGCTTTGCAACAGGTGATTCATCATTGAACACTGTAGCACAGGCTGGGTTAGATGCCTATAACCAATCTATTAAATTTACAAAAGAAGCTGTCGAAACAGCAAAGAACTCTGTAAAAGCACTTAAAGACACAACAGATCCATTAACTACAGGAATGGTTAAGGCCACATCCGCGGCTCAAGAATTAGCAATCAGTTTTGAAGCCTTACTAACACCACTACTAAAAATGTATGCCACTATTGCTGGTATAGGTCTTGAAGCCGCAAGCCAAGTAGTTAAAAACTTCCGAGCTGAGATCCAAGGTACAGGCGGCTTTACAGGTCCACTCCAACCGAGCATCGGCCAAGCCGGGTTAGCCCAAGGAGTTACCGACGGTCAGCTCGGATTGAAAACAGGCGGCATCAGTACAGGACCTGTAAGTGGCTATACTGAAGTACTACACGGTACAGAAGCAGTAGTTCCACTACCCGACAACAAGACAATTCCTGTAAGTCTAGATAGCAGTAGTATCACAGCATCACTGAATCAACAGACAGCTGTGATGAGTGAAGTACTGCGTACTCTACAGAAGAACAACAATCTAACATCACAAATAGCACAGAACAGTTACTAGCCTGATAAATACTGCAAACTATAGTTAAAGAGAACATATTATGGCAGGTTGGAAAAAGTATTTCAAATCAGCAAATCCAGAAGCTGGCGGACTAATGAGCCCATTAGGTGGTGGCGGTAGCAGTAGTAACTCCGTTGATCCAGGGTATCGTAATTTTGCTAGTAAACTTCCAGAAGTTTATATTGGACATCCTAACAGAACAGAGAGATACAACCAATACGAACAAATGGATCAGGATTCAGAAATCAATGCGGCCTTAGACATACTAGCTGAATTCATGACTCAGGACAATATCGAAAACGGTACTGGGTTTGATTTATTCTTCAAAGAAAAGCCAACAGACAACGAAATTAAAATCCTTAAAGATCAATTGAATCAATGGTGTAGTCTTAACAAGCTGAATAAGAGACTATTTAAATTAGTTCGTAATGTTTTAAAATATGGAGATCAGGTATTTCTACGTGATCCAGAAACATTTGAACTTTATTGGACAGAAATGCACAAAGTAGTTAAAGTCATTGTTAACGAAAGCGAAGGCAAAGAACCAGAACAATATCTAATTAAAGATCTTAACATTAACTTTAAAAATCTAACAGCTACATCAGTTGCATCTAGTGATACATATCTAAACGCTCCCCAAGTAGGAGGCCCAAACGGAGCCTACACACAAGCAAACACACCATATGAAGGTGGTAGTAGATTCGCACATGCACAAAATGAAGCACCTATTAATGCAGAGCATGTGGTACATCTAAGTTTAACAGAAGGATTGGATCTTAATTGGCCTTTCGGTAACAGTATATTAGAGTCAGTGTTTAAGATATTCAAACAAAAACAACTGTTAGAAGACGCAATACTTATATACAGAATACAGCGTGCACCAGAGCGTAGAGTGTTCAAAATTGACGTAGGTAACATGCCAAGTCATATGGCAATGGCTTTTGTTGATCGTATTAAAAACGAAATACACCAAAGACGCATACCAACGCAGACGGGTGGTGGGCAAAACATGCAAGATGCTACGTACAACCCATTGAGTACAAACGAAGACTACTTCTTCCCAGTAACAGCAGACGGTAGAGGCAGTGATGTTACTACACTACCAGGTGGGCAGAATCTAGGAGAGATTGATGATCTTAGATACTTTAACAACAAATTGGCACGTGGACTTCGAGTACCTAGTTCATATTTGCCAACAGGTCCTGATGAAAGTAACGCACAATACAACGACGGTCGTGCTACTACAGCATTAATCCAAGAATGGAGATTTAACCAATACTGTAAACGCTTACAAAGTTTAATAGCAGGCACACTAGATCATGAATTTAAAATGTTTATGAGATGGAGAGGAGTTAACATTGACGGTTCTGTGTTTGAGCTTCGTTTCAATGAACCACAAAACTTTGCCAAATATAGACAAGCAGAAGTTGATTCTGTTCGCATACAAGCATTTACTCAGTTAGAACAAACACCGTATCTTTCAAAACGTTTCCTACTTAAACGCTATCTAGATCTTAGTGAAGAAGAAATGCAAGAGAATGAAGAAATGTGGAATGAAGAAAACGAAAGTGGAGAAGCATCATCAGCACCAGAAGCCGGACTACGATCAGTAGGTGTAACAACTGCTGGACTGCAATCAGACTTAGATGATCTAGCACCCACAGAAGCACCCACAGGAGAACCTACAGATTTAGGCGGGCCTGAAACAACAGGCAGTGGGCCAGAAGCACCTGGTGGTGATCTAAATTTATAAGATTGGTAAATACACTTATGAACATACTAGAATTTTTTGAAACAGCACCACATGGTTATGAAACGGAAAAAGACGACAACTCCGTGGCCAAACTCCATGACCTACGTAAAACTAAATTAACATTAAAACAGTTAAATCGACTACGTATAATGAATGATGTACGTAAACTAGAACACGAACAAAAGTTAGACACAGTGCGTAATCAGTACAAAGCACCAGTATCAGACGCAACCTCGCTGTAATTATCCTTCAAAAACAATCAAAAACAACGCATTTAACCTATAAAACCAAATAAATCGTTAAATACATTACATAACGAACAAATGAGACATTTTGATTTCAAAGATTTAAATTTTTATTTTTAAAAGGAGTTCACCGTAATGAACAAGTATGAACAACTTATTGAGCACATCATTAATGATGAAGACGCAAAAGCTCGAGAATTATTCCACGATATCGTTGTTGAAAAATCACGCGATATATATGAAAACTTAATCGACGATGCAGATCTAAACGAAGTAGCTACTGAAGAATCTACTGAAGAAGTAGCCGACTTAGTAGACGAAATCAGCACAGAAGATGAAGGTATTTCAGAAGAAGAACACGAAGAAGATCATGACGCTGAAGATCATGACGCTGAAGAAGAAATGGACATGGAAGTTGATGCTGATGAAGCACCAACTGAAGAAGAAGATGTAGAAGACCGTGTTGAAGATCTTGAAGATGCACTTGACGAATTAAAAGCAGAATTTGATGCACTAATGGCAGGTGAAGATGCTGAGCCTGAAGCTGAAGTAGCAGTTGATGCTGAAGAAATGGCAATGGCAGAAGCTACAGATTCTGAAGAAGAAGCAGTTGAAGAAGCTAAAGAAGAAACTGTTGAAGAAGATGCTGAAGAAGTTGCTGAAGAAGTTGTTGAAGAAGAAGCAGAAGTTGTTAAAGAGTATGTTGAAAAAGCTCCAGCTCCTGTAACTGACGGCCAAGGTGCAGATACTAAATCACCAGTGGCAGGCAAAAACGACATGGGCGGTACAGCAGTAAACATGGACTTAGGTGGTGAAAGTAACCCAGACGGTACTAAACCAGCTAAAGCACCTCAACCAAAAGGCGATTTAGTTAAAGATCCATTAAACAAGCCAGGCGCTAAAGCAGGTAAAGCTTTTAGTAAGAAAGAAAAAGCAGATAACAAGCAAGCGGCAGGTACAGATACAGATTCACCAATTGACGGTTAATTAGGAAATAACAATGGCTACATATCTTAAAGAGCACTTAACATTTACCCAAGCTGGGATGGAAGTCCTATCTGAAGACAAGAAAGACGGTAGTGGTAAGGACTTATATATGAAAGGAGTATTCATTCAGGGTGGTGTAAAAAATCACAATGAACGTGTATATCCTATAACAGAGATTGAAACAGCCGTTTCTACATTAAATGAACAAATCAAGGGTGGCTATAGCGTCTTAGGCGAAGTAGATCACCCTGATGATTTGAAAATTAATTTAGACCGTGTGTCACATATGATTGAAAATATGTGGATGGACGAACCTAATGGCTTTGGTAAATTAAAAATTCTCCCTACTCCAATGGGTCAGTTAGTTGAGACCATGTTGGGATCAGGGGTTAAACTTGGTGTTTCATCTCGTGGTAGCGGAAACGTTAACGAGGGAGACGGCAAAGTAAGTGACTTCGAAATAGTCACAGTCGATGTAGTTGCACAACCTAGTGCACCTAATGCATATCCAACAGCGATTTACGAAGGACTGATGAATATGAAAGGTGGCCAACAGGTATTCGAAATGGCACGTGAGGCCAGTGCAGATCAAAGAGTACAAAAATATTTGAAACAGTCTGTAACTAGACTAATCAAAGATTTGAAAATTAAATAGGAGATCATAATGTTAGACGCTATCAAACCATTGTTAGATAGTGGCATCATTAATGAAGAAACTCAAGCTACTATAAACGAAGCTTGGGAATCACAAATTAATGAAGCCAGAGAAACTATTCGTGCTGAATTGCGTGAAGAGTTTGCTGGTCGCTACGAACATGACAAAAACGTAATGGTTGAAGCTCTAGACAAAATGGTAACTGAAAATCTTACCGCTGAACTTAAAGAGTTCGCCGATGAGAAACAAGCTCTTGCAGAAGACCGTGTTAAGTTTAAAACACAAATGGTCGAAAATGCTGGTAAGTTTAATGACTTTATGGTTAATAAGCTTGCTGAAGAAATCAACGAGCTACGCACAGATCGCAAAACTCAAACTGAAGCTATTGCTAAGTTAGAGAAATTTGTTATCCATGCACTAGCTGAAGAAATTAAAGAGTTTGACCAAGACAAGAAAGCAGTTGTTGAAACTAAAGTTAAATTAGTAGCAGAAGCTAAGTCAAAACTAGCAGAACTACAATCAGCTTTTGTTAAACGATCAGCTAAACTTGTTAAGGAATCAGTAACAAATAATCTAGGCTCAGAATTAGCTCAACTAAAAGAAGACATCCACTCAGCTCGCGAGAACATGTTTGGACGTCGTATCTTTGAAGCGTTTGCAAACGAGTTTGCTGTAACTCATTTAAATGAGAACACTGAACTTGCTAAACTTCAAGCAACAATTGATGAAAAAGATTCAATCATAGCTGAGAGTCAAAAAGCAATCGAAGAAAAAGAAGCTCTAGTTGAAAGTAGTAAACATGAAGTTAAAATGATTAACGAAAGTGTAAGTCGCAAGGCTAAACTTGACGAATTATTGAAACCTCTAAACACAGAGAAAGCTGATGTAATGTCTAGCTTACTCGAAAGTGTGCAAACTGATAGACTTCAGAATGCATACGAAAAGTATTTGCCAGCAGTTCTAAACAACACAAGCAAACCGAAGGCCGACAAGCCCACGTTAGCTGAAAGTCGTGTAGAAGTATCTGGTGATAAATCTGCTAAAGCCAGCGAAGAAAATCTCAACAACGTTGTAGAAATTCGACGTTTAGCAGGGCTATAATAGCATAAATTTTTTTTTAAAGGAAATAAAGAAATGACAACCCAACTATTAGAAGGACGTTGGAACGAAACTAAGGACGCTCTGTTAGAAGGCTTACAAGGCGCACGTAGATCGACTATGTCCGTAATTCTAGAAAACACAAAGAAACACTTGCAAGAAAACGCTACAAGTGGCGCAACAAGTTCTAGTAACGTTGCTACATTAAACAGAGTTATTCTTCCTGTAATTAGACGAGTAATGCCAACTGTTATTGCTAACGAAATCGTTGGTGTACAACCAATGACTGGCCCAGTTGCTCAAATTCATACACTAAGAGTACGTTATGCTGATACAAACAATGCAACAGGTACAGCAAATGACGTAACAGCTGGTGATGAAGCATTATCACCGTTCAAAGTAGGCGTTGCTTACTCTGGCGACGGAACTGCTGGACTAGCGGCTAATACATCAGCACTAGAAGGCCAAGCAGGTCGTAGAATTAACGTTCAAATCTTAAAACAAACTGTTGAAGCTAAAACACGTAAGTTATCAGCACGTTGGACTTTTGAAGCGGCTCAAGACGCTCAAGCAATGCACGGTCTAGACGTAGAAGCTGAAATCATGGCGGCACTAGCTCAAGAGATTACTGTGGAAATTGATCAAGAAGTTCTAGCTTCATTAAGAAGTTTATCAGGTTCAACTTTCGCATACAACCAAGCTACTGTATCTGGTACAGCTACATTCGTTGGTGATGAACATGCGGCATTAGCGGTTACAGTAAACCGTGCGGCAAACTTAATCGCTCAAAGAACACGTAGAGGCGCAGGTAACTGGGCAGTTGTATCACCAGCGGCGTTAACAGTACTACAATCTGCTACTACTTCAGCGTTCGCAAGAACAACTGAAGGTACATTTGAAGCACCAACAAACACTAAGTTTGTAGGTACATTGAACTCAGCAATGAAAATTTATGTTGATTCATATGCTTCAGACACTACAGCAGTACTAGTAGGTTATAAAGGTTCAAGTGAAGCAGATGCGGCGGCGTTCTATTGCCCATACGTTCCACTAATGAGCTCAGGTGTTGTATTAGATCCAAGTACTTTCGAACCAGTAGTAGGCTTCATGACAAGATATGGCTATGTTGAATTATCAAACACAGCGTCATCCCTTGGTAATGCGGCAGACTACTTAGAAGAAGTAGCTGTTTCAAACTTATCATTCTCATAAGTTAAACTTATGTAAGATAGGTTACAAACCTAGTAACATTAAAAAAGCACCTTTAGGGGTGCTTTTTTTTGACTGGAATAAATACTACTGTTCGTTTTGGAATTTATGCGAACCCATCGCGTAGGGCCTAGAACGCCTTGACTTTAAATTTAAAGGAGAATAACTAATGGGAAGACCTATTAAACGCTCAGAATCAGCAACAATCGATAGTGGGTATGCAAGTGGACTTGGTGGTACAATTGGTAAACCACAATCTTCATCTGGCGTATATACTATCGCTATTACATATAAAGAAGCAGACGGCACACTAATTGCTAGTGGCTATGCTGAAAACCAAAAAGGCCAAAACCAATACCTTGTTGGCAACAGTGCAGATATTGGTGCTAACATAGCAACAGTTACTTTAGCTAATCCAGACGGAAGAAATTCAGCTAACTTATCAGCAAATGAAGGTATGGTAACATGTTTTGGAAATGCAACTAATGAATTCCTTGCTCAAAGGATTTCTAGTAAATTTGTTTGGGATTGGAGTGACAACAGATATCCTTACAAAGTACAAACAGCGGCAGACGCAAGTTTTGCTAACGTAGCAACTGGGTAAGTATGTTTAAATGCTTTAGAAAAAGTAGCACCTTCGGGTGCTATTTTTTTGAGTTTTAATTTAGAGGATAAATAATAGAAACTGGAAATAAAATAATATGGCCGCATTTAAAAGACTTAATACAAATTATACTATAGATACCCCAGATGTCTTCCTGACCGGTAACTTACACGTTGCTGGAGTTTATGATACTACCACAGTAACAAACACTGATGTACAAGATAAAGATATTACGTTAAATGTAGGAGAAGCAGGATGGGGAGTAGGTGGTAATGCATCGCCCGGAACTGCGTCACTTCAAGTTGACAGAGGATTACAAGCCAACGTTGGCATTAGATGGAACGAAACGTCAGACGTATGGGAATTAACTACCGACGGCGCAAGTTTTAGCACAATTTTAACAGCAGGAGGCGGTGGACTATCTAATGTTGTAGAAGACACAACTCCGCAGTTGGGCGGAAACTTAGAAACCAATGGGTTTCATTTGCAGTTTGACGAAACTACAGATATTCCAACAGCAACAGCTGATAAATCAAAAATATACGCAGACGCAGTAGGTAGTGCAGGTAGCGGATTGTTTGTAGTAAATAGTAATACAGACTCTGATGAATTAGTAACAAAATCGAAAGCCATAGTGTTTTCAATAATTTTATAGGAATAGAAAATGGCGATAACAAATTCTTTAATAACGACAGGTGATGCGGCAAACGTATATGTCAGCAGTGGAGCAAGTGCAATCACAGCCATGTATCTCTGTAATACAGACAGTTCAGCAAGGACATTTGATGTTTACGTATGCCCAACAGGAAATACGTTAACTACATTAAGTCATAGAGTATACTCAGGTGTACAATTACAAACAGGTGACACTTACGTTATTGATAGCGAAAAACTAATATTGTCGGATGGTGACATGCTAAAAGCTAATACTGATGCTTCTGATGCTATTTCAATGACTATAAGCTATATAGGAATATAAATGGGACGCTTTGCAAAAAATACTATATTTACATCTGGCAACTATGCTATAGGACTTCAAGCCACATCAGCTAGTTTTAGGTCAAATGTAGCCGGAACTACAAATCAAACATCATTACGTTATAGTACGTCAACAGATAAACTTGAGTATTACGGGCATACAGCAAACACTTATCAAACAGTATCAACTGTTGGTAGTGCAAAAGCATTAGTTACTAAAGATAGTTTCACTGGAGACAACACAGTAGCAGACTATGGGCCGTTATCGTTCGATTACAATGTAACAGATCCAGACTTATGGGCGGCTAATATCTTAGTTCATGTTGGAACTGTTTATCAAATCCCAGGAACTAATTATGAATTTGTTGCCAATGCAGTAACAGGCACTGACATACATTTTAATTCCAACCCAACAACATCATCACAAATTACTGTAATACACGGATTGAATTCTACAGAGCCTTCTTAATTTTCTGATAAATAGTAGAAAGATTGGAAAATTATAAATGGCAATAAGTCGAGTTCCCGGGTATTCTCTAGTATCCAATTTAGATCGTAAAGGCACTGATATTTCGATAACATCGAACGGGCCAACTATTACATATTGGGACGTAGCGAACAAACGATTTGGTATTGGTGATTTCACACCACCGGCAACTTTCTCTTTGGCTACTTTATCTACTACAGATTTTGGAAATGCTATACTATCTAACATTGCTATGCCAACTGTTGGTAACGATGCGGCCAGTAAACAATATGTAGATCAACAGATTGGTGACGGCGGAGTACTCAAAGGCAATACAATAGTTTTAGGATCGGCCCTTGATGGATCATTAACATCAAACGGAGCATACATTAATTGGTCAACAACAACCAAAGTAACAGACGCTATAGATGACTTAAATGAAGTTATTGAAAATGTAAGAAATGACACTTACGTTAAAGAAGTAAGTTTTGTATCTAACGTAACACAAGGTGGCGCTGGTACTACAGTTCAACTAACAATCACATCAACAGGTAATGCTAACACATTTAGAATTGATTGGGGCGACGGATCACCTGTAGAAGAAACTTCATCTACAACTCCAACACACACGTACACTACAAACGTAGGGTCACCGTTTGAAATTACAGTAACAGCACTTCATAGTGCAGGTACAGGTACGGGCTCATCGGCTCTATTTGCTAGAGCAAGTTACATCACAATCTTTACAGCAGATCCTGCGGTATCATTTAACATGTATGCGGCGCCTACTGGCGGCACAGCTTTAAACTTCTGGGACGATGGTGCTACAGTTTATCTAGAAAACACAACAACAAACGTTGGTGCGGCCACAATACAGTTTACCGTTGATTGGGGTGATGGATCAAGTGATGATGTAATTACAGATGACACATCCGCTGGTGGAACAGCAGGTGCAAGACTTGCACATACATTTACAGCATCAACAGAACAAGAACAACAAAGAACAATTGAAGTTACACTAGACAGTCACTCAACGTCTACACCAGGAGTAACACCAACTAGCGGCAGTGATGCAGTTGAAATATATGATACACATACTCCGACAGTATCTTTAGATGATAACTCAGGGGTCAACGAAGAAGGAACTTCAGGACATGTTGTTACGTTTACAAATAATACAGAAAATACAATTGGTAGTTACGCAACATACGGAATACAATATCAATACCAATGGGGAGATGGAACATCTTCAACAACGGTAAACACAGGTAGCGGAAGTAGTGGAGATACTGGCGGAACAATAAATCACACATTTACACTAAGTGCAGGTGATCAAGCAAACGGAAACGCACAGGACTATGTAGGTAATATCAGAGTAATCTCAAATCACACAAGTTCACCTTTTGTAAGTTCAAACTTTACAGTACACGTTGAGCCAGATGTTAGAGCAATTATATCAGGAACAGCAGTTACAACATCAGACAGAAGTGGTGATAACATTTATGATTTATATGACGGAGTAGATTACAACAATGTTAACCGTGCATTGGTAAGAGTAACAAATACTTCACAGAATGCAGATAGCTATACATATGATTGGGCAGATACTAGCTCAGATGACGCAGTTACTGAAGATGGAAGTTCAGCAGGATCAATAGGTGCTACTCTAGATCATGACTTTACTGGAGAATCAATAGGTAATTATAACCTAACATTTACAGCCGCAGGTACACCAGACTTAACAGCACAAACAGATGTTGACACAGGAATAACATTCCAATTAAATGCAGTACCAAGTGCTCCTACTAGTTTGTCAGGATTTACATTAAGTTTATCAGACAGCTACCAAGGTACTAGTCCTCGACTGACAGCAGGCTTTACTGATAATTCTGACTCAAATCCGTTAGTTGCTGGAGCAAGTTTGCAAACAACAACAGCACGTAGATACACATCTGGTACTATTGACACTAATGTAGTTAATAATGCGTACAACGGCGTTACAGGTACGTTAACAGCTAAAGTAAATGGTGTTGATAAAGGTAATAAAACATTTACAACCGCAACAGGCGAGAACGGAACATTTACAAGTCTGGTAGTATCAGGACAGCTTGATGCTAATGACAGTATATCAGGATCAACATATCCAACAGGATTCTTCCAAACATTTGATGCTAAAATTACACAGGCACTGTCAAGTTACACAGCGGGTGTCAACGACGAAAGACTAGAACATTCTACAACAGGAAATACTAATTACGTAGCTGTTGTTTATGATGACGTCACAGTATCTCCAACAATTGAAAGTGGAGCAGGTACACTGGCAGAAGGTACAGCAGGAACTAAACGATTCGTTTCAGGTATACCTTACTATAATTCAGGTAGCCCAACAGTGGTATTAACAGGTGTACAAGTCAATGACTTAACAGGACAAGCATATTCAGATGTTTCAAATCCAGTAGAAGTTGATACAGCTACTAATCAAGAAGGTACATCATCAGCAGGTACTGTAAATACTGATTACACCTATGCCAACATAGATGGTTCATCAACAATGCTGACAGGTAGCATTCCAAATGTAGATGTTGGTGTAGCAAGTGCATACACCTTAGGTAGTTTAACAGTTCCAATTACATCAAGTTCAGTGAGAACAGTAGACAGAGTTCGAGTTCGTGCTAGAAACTGTAATGGTGTTGGTAGCTATGTAGAAAACGCAACAAACATTAATGTACACAAATCAGCACAGTCAGGCATATCAGAAATACTAATACCAGTAAGTGATAGTTTAGGTGCTGGCTTTGATGATGACGGCTTAAGAATATTTAACTTTAGTGGAGATACTACAGACACACCAAGTTACACAGGGTCAACAAACTTTTACACAAGCTCGCCATATACTGAAGCAAGTGATCCAGGCGTTGAAGGAACAAAAGAAGCAACTATTAGATTAGGTGTATTGGAACATAATGTTGTTGATTACTCAACAGGATACTTACCAGTAGGTCCGGACAGAAGTGGAGACACAGGAACACAATACTTTACGTTTGCATTCAGAAGAACAACAATGGCTAACTTTGATATTAATATTACATCCTCAGGTATAGCTGGACTGTTTATAGCGGCACCAGGAACTGGTATTGATTCAGCTTCAGGGCTAAATGGTTGGTTACGAGCAGATACCACATATGGTGGTTCAGGTGTACCAGGATCAAACACAGGTGCTGGAGGTAACGGATCAGATGGCTGTGCATTTACGTCAGGCGATAGAATAGCAACTTCAACAAGTTTATCAGGTGGTTATACAATGACACTGGGTAGTGAGAACGGAACAAATGCTACAGGCAATGTTGTACTAGTTCGTATAGCACTAACATCAGGGCAGAGTGTAACAGCATTATCAGTGGGGGTAGCTAGCTAATGGCAATATCCGATAATCAAAAAGTTGATTACCTATTTAAAAAATTAGGTTATGGTGCTACTAAAACTGATACTAATACCAACAAAAAGGCACCAAACGAAGCTATAGCATCACCACTGATACTGCGTGGCGATAAAGTATGGCAACAAGCAGGCGAAATTCCAACAGTTATGCCGAGTTCCTCAGCAGGAGTAGTCACAGTATATCCTACATCAGCACCAGACGAAACAACACTCGATGGAACAGCTACAGCAAATAGAACCTGGAAGACAGGACTAACAGATTGGATACCACCAGAGATAGGATCAACATATCAAGTAAAAGTTTATATACATACAGCAGGTGATGCCGCAGGTGCTACAGGTGGCGACCAAGTGTTTGCTACAGGTTCAGGTAACGATGACGAATGGTTCTTTGATTATCAATCAGGTGTATTACACTTTATTAGTACTAATTTACCTAATGGCGTTAACTTTACAGGTAAGTCAGTTTATATATCAGGTGCTAGATATACAGGAACATTTGGAGTAGGTAGCAGTGCGGCAAGTACTTTAGGTAATCTTAGTGTCGATGATACAACCTTAACA
>Ga0222717_10000023_pt1 | contig 117027 bp, 96 predicted proteins | sample C33_18DmetaG_FD_165053 | JGI IMG/M metagenome (GOLD analysis project Ga0222717, IMG submission 165053) | Estuarine water microbial communities from San Francisco Bay, California, United States - C33_18D | ecosystem: Environmental > Aquatic > Marine > Unclassified | place: USA: California... | reverse complement strand
GGATTGGTGCTGACCAGCCCAAACATAAAGTCACCATCAGCAAAGGTTTCTACCTTGGTAAATACGAAGTAACCCAAGAGCAATACGAGCACATCACAGGCAAGAACCCGAGCAGCAGAAAGCACCGGGATCCAAAGTATCCGGTGGATACTATCAGTGAAACAGATGCGCAACGGTTCTGTGTTGCATTAGCGGGCAAGACGGGCACAGAAGCGAGGTTGCCAACGGAGGCTGAATGGGAATATGCCGCACGTGCCGGCAGTTCTAGCCAGTGGTTCTTTGGTGGTAAATCCGACAAATTGAGTGACTACGGGTGGTTCAAAGACAATTCCGGGCTCAAGTCTCATCTTGTAGGTCAGAAAAAACCTAACCCATGGGGGCTGTATGATATGTATGGAAACGTTTGTGAGCGTGTTGCAGATCGCTACGATGTAAATTTCTACAAGAAATCGCCCAAAGTAGATCCAATTGCCACTGGCGTGACTAAAACTTCCTCTGCGAAATATGAAGTTAATGCGAAGAAAGCTGGCAACTATGCGCTAAGCAGTAAGGTATGCACCGTAGGCTACGGTCAACATCTGATGGTTTCCGTCAACGGTAGTGAGGCCATCAACATCGACTTACCCTACACATCCGGTGAATGGGGCAAGTCCTCAGCGGTGAACGTCAAATTGAGGAAAGGGGCCAATGTCCTCGAGTTTCACCGTATTGACGCCCCTCAGAGTGGTATTGCTGTCAAAGCGCACTACTTGAGCGCTCAATAACTGAGGTAAAGTCACTATGCTGCTTGTTTGAAGCCGAAAAATAAAGCGGCGCGTTGATCATAACGCGCCGCTTATTATTTTAATTTGTATGGTAATCTATCAGAACGATTACGCGTCAATCTTACGGTAAGCCGCAAGCAGCGCATCGAGGCCTTCTTTACCTTTTTTGCTGGTGCCGTGCTCCATACCGATGACACCAGTGTAACCTTTTTCACGAAGGAGCTTTGTGACTGCTGCGTAATCGAGCTTACCAGTGCCTGGCTCTTTACGCCCGGGACTTGCTCCGTATTGAACGTAACCGATTTGATCCCAAGTGGCATTGGTGTTTTTGATCAGATCGGGGCCGTTGCCAATTTGTCCTTCGTGGAAGTAGTCGGCGAGCAGTCTGCAGGATTTTCGGTTTACTAATTTACTTAGCATCGCACCGTCGGCGAACGAGCGGAGCAGGGGAGCTTTTTTACCCAGATTGTGCGAGAGTGGCTCCATCATCAAGATGATGCCGTGCGCTTCAACAATGTCGCAGAGGAAATTCATGGTATCCACTGACTTTTTGATTTGCTCTTCGCGTGGCAGATCGTTTCTAACGCCAGGGAGGAAGGTCATACCGGTCTGCCCAGTGATCTTACAAAACTTGATACCCTTCTCCATATCTTTTTTGAGGCGTTCTTTGCCGTCTTTTGTGAGATTCGAAAAATCTTGTCCGGCACCATCTGAGATCACTGAGATGCCCATGGTGAAGTCTTTTTTGCTTTGCAAGAATGCGGCGACCTCTTCCCAGAGTTTTTCAGGCTTGCGCATTAGCCAATTTTCTTCCCAGCCGCGGAAACCCAGGTCGTATGCGAACTTCATTTGATCTACGATTCCCTTTGGTGCGGTAGGTAAGAGGTTTTCGTGAGGCCCGAATTTGGATGTGAATGGTTTGCCTTTTTCGCTAATAGCTGCGGATGAGATTCCGTGTGAGGCAGCGAGAGTGCCGGCGAGAGTTAGTTTGGTAAATCTTCTACGATTCATAGTACAGTTGTTTGTGGTATAGTTGTTTTGTTTTTGGTAGTGGTGATTGGAGTTATCTCATACGGTAGTATCCATCTTTGTTATACAGAAAATAACAATCTTTTGGAGTTAGTCGTGGAAGATACATGCAGGGTTTGCCTTTTTCATCGGTGCTTTCAATGAGACCATGGTATGCTGCCGTGGTAGTGGGTTTTTTGGCGTCAGGGTTCTTGAGTAGTGAGGTTTCGTGGATACGCTCTACGATGTGATCGACCCACTTGATTTTCTGTGCTTCGGTGCCGAACTCTGTCCAGTCACCAGAAGTTGTCTTAGCATACATCCTTTTGATGAACTCATCTGTGGTGATACCCATTTTTTTTGCGAGTGGTCCGGCAAGTCGATCCCACCATTGTTGTGACTCCTCGTAAAACTCTTTTTGTTCGGTGAGGTTGAGATTAGCGAACATGATAGTCGAGCTGATCTGATGGTGGAGGATGACGGCATTCGGATAAGCGAATGATTTTTCTGCAAGTGTACAGATTGTCGCCGCCATAGATGCTGCGAACGATTTTACCACAACGTAAACGGGAGCACTACTTCCCTCCATGGCTTTGAGGATTTTGTATCCTGCCATGACAGAGCCACCCGGTGAGGTGTCAATGACGATAAAGATGGGTTTATTACTCTCTTTGTTGTTGAAGTAGTTGATCCGTGTCGTGACGTGGTCAGCTGATTTTAGAGTAACGGGACCGTTCATGGCGATACGACGATCTGAAATCACAAGGGTGCCGTCTTTTTTAAGTGGGTTTTCGAGGTAAACTGGTTTGGCGTTGGCATAGGCGTCACGTCTTTTCTTAGTCTCCAGCGCGTTGATCTCGGCATCGAGTTGAGCAGTTTCTTTTGTCCATTTTGCCTGTAAGATCTTAAGTTCGCTTGCGCTTTTAGCTGCCTTAGTTTTTGCAACTTCGGCGGCACGGCTGAGGTCCTTGAGGTCTTTTGCAAATTTAGTGTCGGCTTCAAGCGATTCTTTGCTGCGCTTCAGTGCTATGAGTGCGAGCTCTTCGGTCAGGGCCTCTTTTTCCAATTTCAATTTGGCAACATGGGCGCGCAGCTTAGCTAAGTTCTTTTTGACCTTTTCTGCGTCTAGTGCGTTCTCTGCAGCCAGTTTTGACTGCTCATCCTGAGTTGTTGGTTTTTTCTCGGGTTTGACTTGCTGGGCTTCTTGAGCAGAGGATAATGCTGTTATCAGAGAAAGCGTCGTGATAGTGTTAATGAGTCGGTTCATGGATTAAAGTAGAGTGTATGTAGATTATGGGCATACGTGTTTGAAGCAATGTGATTTATCAAAAAAATTAGTGAATTCTGATCTGCTAGTATTGTAAGAATCGGAACAAAAAAAACCGTAGAACGGGGGGGACCCTTCCTACGGTTTTCTTGAGATTACAACTACAACACGCCGATTTGTGCATGAGCTGGTATCTGCAATTCACCCTTACATGAATTAGAGCGGCGCTAAATTAACGCAGTTCTTATTAAGATAGACAGGGCTAATGGTAGAATGTTCAAATAAAATGAATTTTTATGAAACTTTTTTGTAAGTCGTTGACTGTGAGTGATTAACTTTTCGCCTACAGGATTGTTCCTGGCGTATAATTTGCTGCTTCTGGATAGGCACTTACTAGTTTTTCCACTGCGACTACAAATTGATCGACTTGATCTCTTGCGGTGCCGGTGTTTTCGCGGCCCTCGTCTAGAATGTGAGACAATTGAGAGGAGCTGAGAGGTATTCGATCATCTTCTCCGAGGCGTTGGATTAGATTGTTTTCTTTGATTATGCCTGCGCGTAGATCATTGACGGTGGCTACTGCATGCTCTTTGATTGCCGTATGAGCTGCTTCGCGTCCAACGCCCGCTTTAACTGCCTCCATCATGATTGTAGTGGTCATTAAGAACGGCAGGTAGTGGTTGTTTTCTGCTTCGATAACGGCTGGGTATGCGTCCATTTGGCCAAGAATGGTGAGGAATGTTTCAAAAAGTCCGTCGAGTGCGAAAAAAGCATCGGGCAGCATGAGTCTTCGAACGACTGAACAAGAAACATCGCCCTCATTCCATTGATCCCCTGCAAGACCGCCTGCCATAGTGACATGACCTTTGAGGATTGCATGGAAACCATTGACTCGTTCACATGAGCGGGAGTTCATTTTGTGGGGCATTGCGCTCGAGCCGGTTTGGCCTTTAGCAAATCCCTCACTTGCGGTTTCGTGGCCTGCCATGAGCCTAAGAGTGCGGCAAAGCGATGACGGACCGCTTGCCATATCGGCAAGAACGGAAACCGTGCGCATATCGAGTGATCGCGGGTAAACTTGACCAACGTTATTAAAGACTTGCGGTATTTTGAGGTGAGAGCAGACATCTGCCTCTAATTGTGCGGCTTTGTTGGCATCTCCATCAAAAAGAGAAAGCTGATCCATCTGTGTGCCGACCGCTCCTTTAAGGCCTCTGACGGGATAGGTGGTGATCAAATGTTCCAGCATATTGAGGGCGCCCTGCAGTTCTTCACCAATCATAGCAAGGCGTTTTCCGAAGGTTGTAGGTTGGGCAGCAACGTTATGCGTGCGTGCGGTGATCACAAGATCTCGCCATTGGACAGCGCGAGATTTGAGTTGTGAGAGCGCGGCGATAGATTTGTCGCGGATAATAAGTAGAGAACGGTAGACTTGAAGTTGCTCGACGTTTTCGGTTAAATCACGTGAGGTCATACCCTTGTGAATGTGTTGGTGCCCAGCTAGATCACAAAACTCTTCGATGCGCGCTTTCACATCATGCCTAGTGATGCGCTCACGATCCATGATCGATTTTAGATTAATTTGATCTTTTACTTTTTCGTAGGCATCGATCGCTTCTTGGGGGATATCGAGCCCGAGTTCTTTTTGGGCTTTCATGACAGCAATCCAGAATTCGCGTTCTAATATGATGCGGCCCTCTGCGGACCAGATTTTAGATATGGCGGCGGATGCGTAGCGCTCAGCGAGGACGTTGGGTATCATGTTTGAGATGAATAATTGTTTGAATGAATGGATGGCGAATCAATAGGGAAATGACGTGACTGGCAACCGGAAAAAAGTAAATGGATGATGCTGTAATTGCATCATGTCCAATAAACACTTGTTTTTACAACCCAGCACTGTCTGGTTCCAGAGCTTGATTGATTAGCTGTTTAGCGCAGCTTTGCCGGGTTTTGTGAATTATTGATCTGTGGTTTGAGATGTAAGTGCCGTGATATTGGACAGTTGGTGGATTAATTTTTGGCGTATGGACCTTGCTCTTCTACTTACGGCTTTCTGCAATTTTTCATATTCGGCCCGTCCTGCTGAGTTCTCAATGGTAATCGGGCTATAATCATATTGTCGTAAGTCATAAGGGCTAGCACGCATATCGAGCTCTCTTGCTCTTACTGCGAGAAGAAATGTTTCCCAGAGTAGCTCGCTGCTGATCCAGGGCATGCATTTTGATGCCCATTTGTAGAGATCCATATTTGTATGTAAACAGGCGGGTTGCTCATTTTGCTCACGTGATCTGAGTGTCGGGCGAAGTTTGTTTAAATCAAGTGCTGCGGGACTAAAAAAGCGATAGGCATCGAAGTGGCTGCATGTAATGGGGAGTGACTCGACGATCTCATCGGTCTCTCTCTGAGATAAACGTAGTGGAGCCGATTCTGCGTGTCGTATGTCTGCGCCGCTGTAGACCATCGCCCACTCGTGCATACCATGGCAACCGTAATTGCCTGCGCGAGATTGGGTTAATACCAATAAATTATGAATCCACTTTAGACGCTGTATCTCTTTCAATGATAGTGTTTCAGGATCTAATTTAACGATGTTTTTTGAAACTTTATAATGTTTTCCGCAAAGCGTAGCAGGAAGATTTTCTGTGACTTCCAGCGCGATGCCCATGCCGGGGTGCCACTGCTCTAAGCGACCCATTGAGAATGGATAATAAGTGAATAGAAAGTCATAGACTGGGTGCTTTTGCCGCGAAGCTCTCCGCTGCCGGCTAGGGACTGTCCAGTGGCGTGCCGTCTGCCTGTGTTTTTCTGTGAGAGAAAGCCATGCCTCAGCACTTAAATATACATCATCTGAGGTCACGGTGATAGAGGCTAGCTGACAAGGTTGGGCAAAGCATGGGTAAGATTCTTTCTAAATGTTCAAGGCTACCGCTGGTATATATTTGAAAGCTCGGTGTTGCGGGTGCACATTTATTTTGCAAGATGTTTTTTGCTTGTATGGCGACGGCATCACTGGTGTCGACAATGGCTACCCCAGGCCCTGAAATATCTTTGATTAATGGGCGAAGAAATGGATAGTGCGTACAACCTAACACGAGGACGTCTGCACCTGTATCGAGTAGCGGTAATATTTCGCCTTCGATGATTTTGCGTGCGTGATCTCCTGATATTTCCCCCGCTTCTACGAGTTCGACAAAACTGGGGCATGGTCGAGTGATTACTTTAATATCGCCGGCATGAGTGTCGACTAGGCGATGGAATTTTTCGCCAGCCAGTGAGGCTTCTGTAGCGAGAATGCCCACTATGCCAGATTTGGTCAGTTTGGCTGCGGGCTTGACTCCTGGTTCCATGCCAATGAAGGGCAGGGGGTAGGTAGCGCGGAGAGCTTCAACTGCCGCAATCGTGGCTGAGTTGCATGCCACAATGATCAATTTGCAACCTTGTTCGATAAGGAAATCTGTGACTTGGAAGACACGTTGCTGTATTTCATCGGCTTTACGAACTCCGTAGGGGCACCAGGCGCTATCACCGAAGTAGATGATTGATTCGTTGGGTATAGTTTTTCGTACCTCGTTGAGCACAGATAGCCCACCTAGTCCTGAGTCAAATATGCCTATTGGTGAGTTCATGATTATTAATCAAATAAACCAAGCTGCGGTGAATCGGCCTCGGGCATATTCACGGGTTTGCTTTTGGTGTTTTTGGGTATGGGTTTACCCTTGGCCTCCGGGCGTGTGGAGTTCATTTCCAGATGAGTAAGAATATCTTTAGCGCGATCAATGATTGCAGGAGGGAGGCCGGCGAGACGGGCGACTTGGATGCCGTATGATTTATCGGCGGTTCCCGGGAGAATCTTGCGTAGGAAAATGATGTCATCGTTCCACTCACGAACCGCGACGTTATAGTTCTCGACTGCTTCTTTGCTACGTGAGAGGTCTGTCAGTTCGTGGTAGTGAGTAGCAAACAGGGTGCGCGCTTTTATGGAATCATGCAAATGCTCAGCAACCGACCACGCGATCGATAGGCCGTCAAAGGTGGCTGTTCCTCGACCAATCTCGTCTAGGATGACTAGAGAGTGATCGCTAGCGTTATTAATGATAAGGGATGTTTCGTTCATCTCGACCATGAAAGTCGATTGTCCTGAGGTGAGATCATCTGATGCGCCTACGCGGCAGAAAATGCGGTCGACTATCCCGATGCGTGCTTTGTCGGCAGGAACATAGGCGCCGACTTGGGCCATCAGTGTGATGAGAGCGACTTGCCGGATGTAAGTTGATTTTCCTGCCATATTGGGGCCGGTGATCAAAATTAAACGAGAGTCGTTAGCTGCCATGTTTGTATCGTTAGGCACGAATTTTTCCTCAATCATGGTTTGTTCCAATACTGGATGCCTGCCATTGGTGATTTCTAAATCACGCGAATTGTCTAGGATTGGCCGTGTATGATGATGGAGTTGAGCGAGTTCGGCGAGTCCCAATAGTACATCTACTGTTGCCAGTGCCTCTGCGCATTGTTGTAGTCGATCGATATCGGTGGCGACCGTTTGGCGGAGTTTAATAAATTCTTCGTATTCGAGTTGTTTTGCGCGTTCATCGGCACCGAGAATTTTATTCTCCATTTCCTTGAGTTCGGGAGTGATGTAGCGCTCTGCATTTGCCATGGTCTGTTTGCGCTGGTAATCGTCGGGAACTAAATCGATTTTAGCTTTAGTGACTTCGAGGAAGTAACCGAAAACGTTATTGAATTTAATCTTCAAAGTATCAATCCCAGTGCGTTTCCGTTCAGACTCTTGGAGTTCAGCGAGCCATTGTTTGCCGCTGCTAGAGGCCGCGCGGAGTTCATCGAGCTCAGCAATAAAGCCATCGCGGATGATTCCGCCTTCTTTGGTGTTCGCTGGTGGTTCGTCGGTTAGAGCTTTCTCGAAGAGGCTGGTTAGTTCGGGGAAGGCGTGAAGTTTGGTTTCGATGCTAGAGTGGAAATCAGATCCTGGTAGGTTCTCTGCGAGTGCTTCTAGGTGGCTCTTGAGATCAGGAATTTTTTTTAGTGATGTAAATAATGAAAGTAGATCGCGGGCATTGCCAGAGTTCTGAGAGAGACGAGAAGTAGTGCGCTCAATATCACGGATACCTCTCAGGGATTCGCGGCATTGTCCCATTAGGAATGGCTCGGCGAGAAAGGCAGCAATCATGTCTTGCCGCGCGTTCAGGGTATCAAGATCGCGTAAGGGATGGAGAATCCAATCGCGCAACTTCCGTGCTCCCATTGGAGTGGCAGTATTATCGAGTGCACCTAAAAGTGAATGTTTGCGCCCTGTTGGCGAGTCCACTAAATCTAAGTTGCGTTGAGAGGAGGAATCAATCAGTACATGTGAAGCATCGTTTCTAACTGATAGTGTTCTGAGGTGAGTGCATGACCGACGAAGTTGGTAGGTGAGGTAGTGTAATATGCCGCCAGCAGCAGAAATGGCGCATGTTAGGTCATCGCAACCAAAGCCACGCAGTGATCTAACCTTGAAGTGGTCGCACAGGGCGTGTTCTGATTGATCCGTTAGAAATGCGTAGCCGTCGTAAGGTAAGCTGCCACGCAGATCGCCAAGAGTGTTGACTTGATCGTCTGGGATAATGAGTTCTTTTGGGGCGAGTCGTTGGAGGGCGTCTTTTAAGGCTTCCTTTTGAGGGTATTCGGCTACCGTGAAATCACCAGTAGAGTGATCGGCGCAGGCTAACCCCCAGTTTTCCCCTGAGTGATAAACCGCTGCGAGATAATTGTGTCGAGTATCGTCGAGTAGGGTCATGTCATCGACGGTGCCTGCGGATATGATTTGTGCGATTTCGCGCTCTACAATTTTACCAGGCTCAGGCGCAGTAGTTTGCTCAGCAATTGCGATGCGTTTGCCTGCCTGAATGACTTTGGCAATATATCCTTGTGCGGCATGGTGGGGCACACCGCACATGGGAATTCCATTACGTTTTGTAAGAGCTACATTTAAAATCTCAGCCGCTGTTTTGGCATCCTCAAAAAACATCTCATAAAAGTCACCGAGGCGATAGAAGAGCAAGATGTCATCGGGCAAGGATCGGCGCATTGCCTGATACTGCGCCATCATCGGGGTAAGTTTTTTTTCCTGCGTCATGTTTGCGGTAACAGATATTTAGCGAATAGTCGGGGGGCTTGTCGAGCCTTGCTGTCACGACAAGTGTGGCTGATAATTGACAGATTCGCAGATAAAGTGTGTATTTATTTCCGATGAAGTTAAATACCATATTCCAAATGCTAATCATACCCGTTATTTCCGCGGGATTTTTGTTTACTCAACCCGTCAACGCCGATGACGATGACACACAACTAGCCAAAACAATGAAGGAGGCAAGTGATGCTCTAAAGGCTCTACGTAAGCTCCCTAAGGATGATTGGGCTGGGGGGGTCCAGAAATCGCGTGCTGCAGCGGAAGGTATTCGCAAGGGGATGGCATTTATTCCTGTGATGCTCAAAGATATGAGAGATGGTGTAGAGAAAGATAAAGCGCTCGCAGACTACCGTCGTTTGATGGGGCTTAACTACGCAGCTCTATGTGAGCTTGAGTTGGCATATCTTGAAAAGGATGCTGCAAAAGTTCTGGCTGCCAGTAAGTCATGGAAGGCGCTTAAAAAGGAAGGTCACAAGAAGTACGAGGACGAGTAGTCTTCTCATTCAATGATCTATGCGTGCTGTAGTGTCATTTTTTTACCGGCACTTCAGTCGGCTTCTCACCACACCGGCTTCCCTCGTTGGTAAAGGTGGTCAGAAGCTTACTCGTATGGAAATTGGTGATCTTGGTGAGTGTATTGCCTGTGCTTATTTAAAGGCAAGGGGATGCAAGGTGCTCTATCGTAACTACCGTGGCCCGAAAGGTGGTGAGGTAGACATTGTAGCGCGTTCTGGTAAGACCTTAGCATTTGTAGAAGTAAAAACTCGCACCCGTAGAGGCTATGGAAGACCTCTCGATGCAGTGGATGTCGCCAAGCAAGAATTGATAGAGCGTGGTGCAAACTCATGGTTGAGGCTTCTGGGATCTCGTGATATTCCATGGCGATTTGACGTGGTTGAGGTAATTCTCGCAGAGGATCATATTCCTGATGTGAATTTGGTTTTAGATGCGTTCTGACTTTTTTGAGATCATGCCAAACCAATGCATTGCAAATTCCCATCTATTAAGAAAAACTATCAACCAGAATCCATGTTTACACCCTCTGAAATGCCGCTCTATGTTATCGGTCACAAAAATCCCGATACAGATGCGATTTGCTCCGCCATTGGTTATGCAGAGCTGTTGCGTTCTAAGGGTATGGAGAATGCACGAGCTGCGCGCTGTGGTGCAGTGCCTGCAAGAACAGACTGGGTATTAAAACAAGCAGGCATTGACCGTCCTCAGCTGCTAAACGATGTCTCTGTTACAGCAGAAATGATTTGCCGCAAAGAGGTTGTGAGTGTTCAGGAAGACGCTACTTTTCTCACAGCATATCAAGTGATGTTGAACAAGGGTGTTCGCAGTCTTCCGGTGATTACTGGTGAAGGGAAGCTCAAGGGACTGCTCAGGTATTTAGATTTACTGCAGTTGTTGATGCCCATAGATACAAATCCGGAATCTGTGAGGAGAATGTTTGCTTGTCCTGAAAAAATAGCGGCTACATTAAATGCAAAAGTTACTGGTGCAGACATTGTTGCAGGTGAAAAAGAAATTGTTCAATTGGTTGGTGCGTCCAGTACTGAAGCGGTTAATCGTCGATTAGATGATGCGGCTGAAAAAGGCGAAGTGAGCGCTTATGTAGTAATTTGTGGTGATCGGCCAATCGTGCAGCGAGCGGCCATTGATCATGGTGTTGGTATTTTGGTGGTGACTGGTGGTTCAAAAGTTTCAGGAGATCTTATCAAGCTGGCGAAGAGTATGGGGGTTGCTGTTTTGCTGTGTAAGCAAGACACTGCCACAGTAGCCAAATTGATTCGGTGCTCCCGCATGGTGGATCAAGCTCTTGATGACTCTATTGTTCGTCTAATGGCACACGACCCAGTAAAATCCATTAGAGATACACTGACTCGACAGAAACAGGATCTTTTTCCGGTGATTGACCCCGGTGATGATCGACTTATTGGTGTGATATCTAAATCTGATCTCATTGATCCGCCACGAATCAAACTGGTGCTGGTGGACCACAACGAGTATTCTCAAGCAATTAATGGCGTTGAAGACGCCGAGGTAATTGAGGTTATCGACCATCACCGCTTGGCAGGTGATCTTGTTTCCAGAGAGCCAATTCGCTACCTCAATGAACCAGTCGGGTCATCATCAACGCTGGTCGCTAGGGAATACCGTTACGCAGGTATTGAAATGTCACGCGGTATTGCGCTCTGCCTTCTCGCAGGCATGGTCTCAGACACTCTGAATCTTACTTCGCCTACGACATCCGGTTTGGACCGACAAATTTTACCATGGTTGTGTGATATAGCTGGTGTTGACGCGCAAGAATTCACTCTCGATTTTTTTGCTTCCGGGTCATTGTTAGCTCACAACACGATGGATGAAGCCATTATGGCGGACAGGAAAGTTTTTGAGGAAAATGGCAATAAAGTAAGTATATCTCATGTTGAGGAATGTGGGCTAGAATTGTTTGAAGCAAATCATCAGGCGCTCGCTGAATCGCTAGATAAACTCGTTGCTGTTAAGGGATATGATCTTGCATTGCTCGCAGTCACCGATATCACCACTCATTACAGCGTGTTGGTTACCAGTGGTAAATCGGAAATTATTGATGCATTGCCATTTGAACGTGATGATGTTGGAGTATTTCAGGGGCCTGGCGTAGTCAGTCGCAAGAAACAGATATTCCCCGCAATATGCCAAGCGATTCGAGTTGCTGCTTCAAGAGGTTAACAAAAAACAATCCCAATATGTCTAGAAATATAGTAGTCATTAAAATAGGCACAGGTGTTCTCACTCGGTCAGAGGATGGTACGCTGAATGAGGCTTCACTGGTCAGGCTGGTTACAGCCGTGTCTGAGTTAGTTACTTCGGGTGTGCCCTGCGTCATGGTTTCTAGTGGAGCGGTCGGAGCAGGCGTGTCAGCTCTGAGTTTAGATGGTTATCCCAGTGATACAGCAACTCGCCAAGCATGTGCTGCTGTTGGGCAGACTAGACTCATGCACGCGTATGAAAATTTATTTCAAAAGTTTCAACTTAACGTAGCGCAAATTCTTCTCTCTGCGGATGATTTGGCAAATTCATCTCGCAGTACTAATGTGCTCAACACCCTGAAACGATTGCTTCAGAATGGAGCTATAGTTCCCATTATTAATGAAAACGATAGTGTTGCGGTGGAAGAGCTTAGAGTCGGAGATAACGATATGCTTTCTTCCCGAGTTGCTCAAATTCTCGAGGCTCGTATGCTAGTCATTCTCAGCACGGTGAACGGACTGATGCGTGAAGATGGGACTATACTTGATCAAGTAGAAGATATCTCTGAGGTGCTGAAGCATGTTCGTGATGATCATGGGAAATTCTCAATTGGAGGCATGAGGTCAAAACTCACTGCGGTCGAGCAGGCAATTGCTGCCGGAGTAGAGACAGTGATTGCGAATGGGCATCAATCTGACAACTTAGGGGCAATAATTAATGGTGAGGCTCATGGGAGCCGTTTCATCGCTTTATAATACCTTGGTGCAGCGGGGTGATGAATATCTGAAAACAACTCTAAATTGCTTTTCTTATGGTTGACCTTGGTGCATCTCGAGGTTATGTATAAGGATACCTTACTGAATCTAACCACCTCTGATCAAGAGTGAGTAACACCGACTCAATTTCTGCTTGTCGCCATGGCGATTTTTACTGGATCCGCTGCTATGGCAAGGGGTCATTCCTCAACAGCCACCATGTCAAGCGGTGTGCGGAAGATGAGTTAAATAATGGAATCAAATCTATTGTTATCGATTTGTCTCAATGCAGCGGTATGGACTCGACGTTTATGGGAACGATGGCGGGTATTGCCATGAAGCTCATGAAGATGCCCGGCGGTAAGTTAGAGGTAGCAAACCCGGGAAACAAGAATCGAAGCGCACTGGAAGATCTTGGGCTTGATGTTCTTATGAAAATCGATTCCGAGAGCACTGACAGAAAAATACAGCTTGATGAAATTGAGGGTAAGTTGCGGCCATGTTCTTTGCCGGTTGAAAAAATTGGCACCGCACGTCACGTTCTCGATTCGCACAAAAAATTGTGTGAAGTAGATGAGGATAACACCCAAAAATTTGGATCTGTTCTAGAGTTTCTAGAAGCTGAGGTGAAAGCCAAGGAATCTAGCAACGGCTAAACTGTCAATATTCACCAACTTACCGATCAAGCCAATATTGATGTTCTTGTTATTTATGGCTTTTTTGATAGGGTAGATAAGTTGTAATTATGTGGACATTAGTTTATTTTGTCATTGCAGGGGTCTTCCTGCTGCTCGCCATTTTATTAATGGTGATACATCGTTATGCATCGCGCCTAATAAAGATACGAAGCGAGCGGGATCATATCCTAGGTGAAGAAATGCGAATGTTCGATTTTTTGCATCATCTTGGTACGGTTATTGAAAAAGACATCAGTCCCGTGCTGCTCTACAAAGAAATTGTGGAAGGTCTAAGTGAGGTGCTTAATGCTAATGGAGGAACGCTATATATACTTAACGAGGAAGGGACGTATCTGATACCCAAATACATCACAAAGGATTGCCCGCCTCTGGTGGGTGTTCCGGTGGAGATTTTTAAACGTTCAAAAAAAGACAGCCGAGCCATGGAGCGACACGTGCGGTTAAGTAAATTGGCTGCCAATGAGGGTATATTGGGTGCTGCCCTCAGTATAGGGCAGTGCATGCACGTTTCATCAGTTCGTGATCATGAGTCATTTCATGATGCCTTCGTGCGTTATGAGGAGAACCTCTCGGCACTGATTGCACCACTTCATTATGCTGATAGAGATTTGGGTGTAGTTGCAGTGGCGAAACGTCATGAGGAAGGGGCGTTCTCAGAAAATGACTTCCATGTTTTTAAGTCGATTTCTGAGCAATCTTCTTTCGCAATGGGTAACGCACTCATTCATCAGGAAATGACGGAAAAGCGTAAGCTTGATGATGAGTTGAGAACGGCTAGAGAAGTACAGAACATTTTGTTGCCATCATCGGAACCCGAAATTCTTGGATATCGTGTTTGTGGTAGCAATACGCCTGCCCGAATCATCAGTGGTGATTATTTTGACTACATGAAAATGCCTGATGACAAGTGGGGTGTTGTCATTGCAGATGTGACAGGTAAAGGAGTGCCGGCTGGATTACTTATGGCGATGTGCAGGAGTTTATTGAGGCACAGCGCGCAATCAACCTCGTCACCTGCCGAGGCGCTGGCTCAAGTTAATCGCAACCTATTCCCTGATGTTAGAGAGGATATGTTTGTGAGTTTGGTGAATCTTACGATTGATGGACCTAATGGCGGTTTGCGCATGGCTCGAGCGGGCCATGATGCTCCATTAATGTTTAGAAGCGGGACTGGAAAAGTGGATAGAATTAAACCTCCTGGTGTTGCTCTTGGTATTGACGAAGGCGAAGTTTTTGAGCGGGTTACCAAGGATTTGAAGTTACAGATGGTTTCGGGCGACTGCTTGTTGCTGCATACGGATGGGATATGCGAAGCTGAAAATGACAGTGGATCTGAATTTGGTGCCGAGCGAATGGAAAGGGTGTTTATCAAATCAGCGCCGCTCGGTGCGGAAGCAGTCGTGGAGTCACTTAAGAAGGCTGTGAATGACTTTGCTGGTGATCGGCCGCAGATGGATGATATTACGATGATCGCGATCGAAAAATGCTAGATGAAATTCAAATTTAGGACATGATTTTTTTATTTATCGCTTGCATAGAAAAATTCATTTAATAATATCTAACTATCTTAGCAATACGCTTATTGCTCAGTCACCCCCTAGTTAACAACTAAACAAAAACCAAAAACAATAAAATTATGAAAATCGCAATCATTCTCGCAGCTGCAGCAGGTATCGCACTCAGCAGTTCTTGTGGCTTACAGCAGTGTTCAGAAGTCCCTCCAGCACCACCTGTTGAAATGGGTAAGTAAGCCATAGGCTTGATCAAATTCTATCAACAAAGGTAGGTCGACAAGTTCGACCTACCTTTTTTCTTGTGTTTATTGCGTGCTATCTCTAAAAAATATCTACCAAACAACTTAACAATCCATATGAAAACACTTAATATACTTACGACATTAGTCATCATCGCTGGTGGTGTTGCTATTTCATCCTGCTATCCTGCCACTGGGGAAGCGCGGCCACCTTCATTGCGATCGTTGCCCAAATTTGACCCTGTGCCAAATGTGCCAAACGTGCCAAATGTGCCGTCTAGCAATGCTGTAGATTACGCCAAGTAAACCCGCAGCGCGCTCAACACTGCGCGGCATTTGATAATATTTCATGGGCTATCGACTTATTCGGTAGCCCTTTTTTTGTTGAATTTACCTCGGTGCAAAATTTGACTTAGAGGGCTAGTGATCCGTATTTTGGTCTTTGCAAGATTTGTCCATTACTTGCTAAGCCAAAACTTTAAGAGGATTAATTATATAGCCGGTGTTTGATACGTAATGAGTAACCCGCAGGCTTAGTTTGGGGGATGGTTTAGTTGTAGCTAAAATTGAAATAGCTGATTTCACCTTCCGATCTTCACGGGTGCTTGAACGATACCCTCTGCGGTTTCTTTTTTTAACCGTAGTTGACCGCAGGCGGCGTTGATATCGTGACCTTTCTCGATGCGCAGAGTAGTATTGATACCGTGGTTGGCCACCGTGTCGCGGAAGGCATAGCAAACGTCTTCTGTGGGCCTTTCCCAGTCGAGTCCCTCCACGGTATTGTAAGGGATTAAGTTAACTTTCGCGTTGAGGCCCTTGGCGCGTTTGGCGAGGATGGTAGCTTGTTCTAAAGAGTCGTTAACTCCTTGTATAAGAATGTATTCAAGTGAAATCTTCTGTTTTTTGTGTAAACGCCAGAAGTGCAGGGAATCAAATAAATCTTTGATTGGCCATTTCTTATTCACAGGCATAATTATGTTGCGTACGTCGTCGGTGGCCCCGTGCAGGGAGATGGCGAGTCGAATGGGCACAGGGAACTCAGCGAGGGTGCGAATCTGGGGAGCTAAACCAGAGGTGGAGACAGTGACGCTGCGAGCGCCGATATTCAGTCCCCAGTGGGCTGTGATGATTTCTAAGGCTTTGATCAAGTTCTTTACATTTGCGAGAGGCTCACCCATACCCATGAATACGATGTTGTTAATGGTTTCTCCAGTTTCCCTCTCCACGGCGAGCATCTGACCTATGATTTCGGCTGTGGTCAGGTTTCGAGTGAATCCTGCCAGTCCTGAGGCGCAAAATTTACAGCCGTATGCGCAACCCACTTGGGAGGAGACACAGATGGTTTTTCGTGAGGATTGTCGACCATTCAGGCCTTTTGAGGCGGGAATAAAGACAGTTTCGACATAACGGCCGTCGTGGAGCCTGAACAAAAACTTGCGGGTGGTATCTTTGGAGCCCTTTGTTTCCACGTGTTGGAGGTTATTGATGTGGAACTCCGCCGTCATTTTATCACGTAATTCTGCTGGCAGGTTCAGCATTTCCTTGATGCCACTGACGCGCTGCTTGTAGATCCATTCGAGGATCTGTTTGACGCGGTAGGGTTTTTCCCCTGCAGCAGTCACATATTGCTCAAGGTCTTCTTGGGAAAAACCGAGCAGTGAAGTGGTGGTGATCTCTGTGATACTGGGCACGCCTGGTTTTTAGCACGGATTTCCAAAAAGGCACCTATTTTGCTTTGGGTTTATTTTTTTCAGGCGTTATAAAAACGGCCTTTTTGAGATCTTTTTTGATTTTGAGGAAAATTCTGTGCCCGTTGGCTGAGTGGGTGGGGAAGCCACAGGCGAATGAGAACTCGCCTGATTCATCTGGGGTGAACTCAAATTTTTCAACTTTACTAGTGGTGCCTAGGGTATTCGGCTTTGGTGTGGTGGCACCATCAAAGTAGGGGGTGTCGCCCAGGTTTATCTTGCGCTCAGCGATGTCAGCCTCCACGACCATCACGCTGTGGGGTACGTCACTGTTGTTGCAAAAAGTGACCTTAACTTTCCATCCGAAAGGGATTTCGTAGCCGCCCTCGCTTTTGGAAAGACCATTGAAGTTCATGCCATAGTTTGACTTGTCAAAAGTAGCGATGATAAAGACTTCAGCGATTTTTTTCTCTGGATCCTGTCTGAGGAATATAGGATTTTTGATCTCGCCTTTAGGGATTACGTTACAACAGCGACTGGCTGGTTTGTTCTCTATTTTGGTGTGCTCATTGGCAGAAATAGAAGCAAAGGGGGCCATTGAAATTATTACGATCGTCTTGAGATTCATGATTGATTTGATATGTGGGTAAAAAGAATCACGCACTCCGCATTCGCGGCATGCGTGATTTGAAATTGCCTTGGTTATTATTTTTTATCAAGCGGGATTGTTTCAGCCCCTTTGGGTATTTTATCGGCTTCGACCATCATCCAAAGTGCGCCACGTGCGTTATCGGCTGGCTTGACTGGGCCGCCGTAGTTCGCATGTGCGGTGGTCATGTAGATGGTTCCATCTTCGTCAGCACCAGAACCTGTCGGCATAAGCGAAGTATTAAGAAGCTCCTCCATGGCCCACTTGCCACCGGATGTATGTTGCATACCCCAGACTTTTCCAGAACCCCAATCAGCGACAAAATAAGTGCCGTCAAGCGATGCATATTTGGTGCCACGATAGATACCGAGTCCAGTGACACAGATGCCTTCGCCGGCGTGGGTGTATTCGCCGATGGGTAACACGCCTACCTGCGGCGCATTCTTCAGGCTAGCGGGAAATGGCTGGGTGCCGCACATGAACTTCCAACCGTAGTTCTCGCCACCCTTTGAATCTGCAGGTTGGAAATTAATTTCCTCCCAGTGGTTTTGGCCGACATCTGCAATGTAGAAGTCACCTGTTTTTTTATCAAAGTGCATTTTCCATGGGTTACGGATGCCGTATGCCCAGATTTCGGGACGAGCGTTTGGATGGATTTTTGCAAATGCTTCTTCGGTTACACCGAAGAGCACCATCAGTGTCTTGGGAGTGACAAATGGGTTATCCTTTGGGATCCCGTAGGCGCGATCAGGAGTGGAGGTATTCACATCGATGCGCAGAACTTTAGCAAGCAGGGTGCTAAGATCTTGTCCTGCACCTAGGACGTCACCTTCCCAGCCGCCGTCACCAGAGCCGATGTAGAGGTATCCGTCGGGACCAAATACGAGTTCGCCGCCGTTGTGGTTTGCGTAGGGTTGCTCGATTTGCATAATGACGCGTGCTGTCTTGGGGTCGGCCTTGTCTGGATTGTTTTTGTTGACCTTGTATTCGACAATAAAAGAGTCGCCGTTGAACCACATGTCTGAGTAATGAACGTAGAATTTGCCGTTCTCCTTAAATTTGGGGTGAAACTCGATATCGTAAAGACCTTGCTCAAGAAACGAGCTCACAGTGGTATCGGAGATGTCGAGAAAAGGACGCTTGAGAATCTTGCCATCCTTCAAAATCTTGACCACGCCTTGGCGTTCGCAGATAAACATACGGCCTGTGCCGTCGTTAGCTGAAGTTACGTTAATCGGATCAATCAGATCGCCAGCCACCTTGACCATTCCGATCTTGACGGGTTTGGGGAGCTTTGTATTTCCAGGTTGGGCTACGTTCTCTTTTTTGGATGGCACCATGGTGTTGGTGGCTTGAGCGGCGATAGGGGTGATACTCAGGGCAAGGCCCAGAGTGGCAGCACTCGCGTATTGGATGGTTGTTGTTTTCATGATGTGTATGGTTTGTTAGGGTTGGATGTGATGTTTAGGGTTTACGGGTTTAATTAAAATGTTGGCAACGAAGCCAATTACTAAAAGGCCTGCCATAGTATACATGGTGGTGTTGTAGAGGCTGGGTGTCGGGTCGATAGTTCCCTCTGGTGCGATTTCCATAAGCTTCTGTACGGTGACCGTTTTGGCCGTTACCAGCTCATCAAGTTTTTCCAGAGGCGCACCAAATTTCCCGGCGAATTTTTCTTTATCGATCTTTGGTGCCAAATTGTTAATGGCATTGGAAATGGAGGCCTCACGTAGCTTGGCAATTGCGACTGGGCCAAGTACACCAGCGATGCTCCATGCGGTTAGCAGCCTGCCGTGGATAGCACCGACGAATTTAGAGCCAAACATGTCAGCTAAATACGCTGGGATAGTAGCGAAGCCACCACCATACATGGTGAAGATAATCATAGTGGCGGCGTAGAATGTTATAAACGAAGTGGAGATAGTGCTTGCGCCTGCGTTTGCGGCAGCCCATGGGATGGAGAGGTAGAGACAGCAGCCTAACACAAAAAAGATTGTGTAAGTTGACTTGCGGCCAATCCAATCGGAGATGCTTGCCCAAAAAAACCGACCCACCATGTTGAAGACGGAAATCATCAGCACGTAGTTTGCAAAAAAGAATCCTTCTTTGGCTTCTGGCGATAGCTGGGATCCGAAAATTTCTCCGATCATCGTTTTTGCAACACCAATGACCCCGATGCCTGCCGTGACATTCATACAGAGAACAATCCAAAGAAATATGAACTGCGGAGTTTTCATTGCAGTAGAAATCCCAACATCATTTTGAGTAATCATTTTTTTCTGAGAGGAGGCCTCGGGTGGCGTCCAGCCGTCTGGTTTCCAGTCATCGGCAGGTACGCGATAGGCAAAAGAGGCAATTAGCATTACCACGAGGTAGATTAAACCTAAAACGAGAAATGTTGTAGCGGCGCCTGTGTTACCTGTGCCAACAGCATAAACCCCTGCGCTCATGCTATCACCAAACTGGGATATATCTGTAGCGGAGGCGACGATTACCTCTTGTTTGCCAGCTGCGGTTTCGACGAAGCGCACGCCATTCTCGGTAATCATATTGAGATCGCCAGTTTGACCGAGAAACTCTGGTTCTTTACTGAATTTTTGTAAAAGCCAGCGCTTGAGTGGTGCTCCAATCATTGCTCCGCCACCAAATCCCATGATGGCCAATCCAGTAGCGAGACCGCGACGATCCGGAAACCATTTGATTAGCGTGCTAACGGGTGAGACGTATCCGAGTCCCAGACCGCAGCCACCGAAGACTCCGTAGCCTAGATAGAGAAGCGGCAAGCTGTGCATCTTGATGCCTAGGTATCCAATTAGGAAGCCACCACCCCATAATAGCGCAGCGGTGAAACCGACGCAGCGTGGGCCGACTTTTTCAAGCCATCTGCCAGCGACGGCAGCAGCGAGCCCAAGGAAAACGATTGCGATACTAAAAATCCAGACGATATGGCCGAATTGCCAGTCGCCAGCGGCCTGACCTACGACCCCAATTTCTTTAGAGAGCGGGGCATTAAAAACGCTCCATGCATAAACAGAACCGATGCAAAGATGAATGGCGATTGATGCTGGAGGGACCAACCAGCGGTTAAAGCTGGGTTTGGCTATGATGGCCTCTTTGAGTAAAAACTTGGGGATAGACATGGTGTGGGGGAGCGGGAACTGCTATATCTCTTTACGTTGTGGAAAATATCAGAGTAATACAAGCGGTTAATTTTTAATTAGATGACAGAAACCAGAACGAAACGAGCTTGATTCAAACTGGCAATGGGTAAAGCTGTGGAACACAATTTTTAACACAATAAAAACCATGAGTAATATCGCCAATAACCTTGTAGAAACCGTCGGGAATACCCCACTTATCAAACTCAACAGTGTCACCAAAGGTCTAGATGCCGAAGTGCTTGTTAAAGCTGAGTTTTTCAACCCTGTTTTCAGTGTAAAAGATCGTATAGGTCGTTCTATGATCGAAGCTGCTGAGAAAGATGGACAACTAAAACCCGGCGGCACGATTATCGAGCCTACATCTGGGAATACTGGTATAGCCCTTGCGTTTGTAGCCCGAGCGAAGGGTTATCGCTGTATTTTGACAATGCCTGAAACCATGTCGATGGAGCGTCGAGTTTTGCTTCGTATGTTAGGAGCTGAAATCGTTCTGACGCCAGGAGCGAAGGGTATGGGTGGAGCTATTGCCAAGGCGAAGCAGCTCGTCGAAGAGGCGGGTGCAGGTGCATTTGGTCCCAGCCAATTTGATAACCCGGCAAACCCTGAGGCGCACAGGCTGACAACCGCTGAGGAGATATGGAACGATACCGATGGTAAAATAGATGCTTTTGTTGCTGGTGTTGGTACGGGCGGCACTATTACGGGAGTCTCTGAGGTGCTTAAGTCACGATGTGAAATGAAAGCCATTGCTGTGGAGCCAGCTGATAGTCCGGTGATTTCCGGTGGCGAGCCCGGGCCACACAAGATTCAGGGAATTGGTGCTGGTTTTATCCCAGGAAACCTCAATAGGGATATCATTGATGAAGTTGTTTGCGTAAGTAACGATGACGCATTTTCCATGGCTCAAAAAGTGGCGCAAAACGAGGGTATCCCTGTGGGCATTTCTAGTGGTGCTAACATCTGGGCTGCCATTGAAATTGCCAAGCGTCCAGAATTTGCGGGTAAACGGATCGTGACGGTGGCTTGCAGTAGCACGGAACGTTACCTTTCGACGCCCCTTGCTGAAAAGGTTAAGGACGAGGTCAGTAATCTTGAAGTATCAGAAATTTAACGTAATTAAGCTTGTGGATTCTCAGGGAATTAAAGACGTGATTCATGGCATGGGAGCTCGTGCCCGCGCTGCTGCCCATGCCTTGGCCGTGCTTGATACGGAGAAGAAAAACAACATCCTTCGGGCTATGGCTGATGGGCTGCGGGTGCAAGCGGCAAGCATTATAAAAGCCAATGCTAAAGACATAATTGCAGGTGAGGAGAATGATTTGTCGCCGGCTATGTTAGATCGCCTTCGGCTGGATGATGCAAGGCTTGAAGCAATAGCAGTGGGTATTGAGGAAGTTGCCGATTTGCCTGATCCAATCGGAGAGGTGATGGATGCGTGGACTCGTCCCAATGATATCAGTATACAGCAAGTTCGGGTGCCTATTGGAGTGATTGGAATTATATACGAAAGCCGTCCTAATGTTACCAGTGATGCTGCAGTTTTATGTTTAAAGTCTGGTAATGCGACTATTTTGCGCGGTGGATCCGAAGCAATTCATTCTAATAAAGCGATAGCGCATGCACTTCAGTCAGGTGGTCATGTGGCAGGTCTTCCCGATGATGCTATTCAGCTGATCCCATTCACCGATCGCGAGAGCGTTAGTGTGATGGCGGGCATGGATCGATGGCTTGATGTGATTATTCCGCGTGGTGGTAAAGGGCTAATAGAGACGGTTATTTCTCGGGCGCGCATGCCGGTGATCAAGCACTATGATGGGATTTGTCATACTTATGTTGATAGGGGAGCTGATATCGACATGGCAGTAGCCATAGCTGACGATGCGAAGACTCATAAGCCCGGTGTATGTAATGCCATGGAAACCTTGTTAGTGCATAACAAGATAGCTAATGATTTCTTACCCAGAATCGCCACGGTTTTTACTGACAAGGGGGTGGAAATGCGTGGCGACTCTAAAACGCAGGAAATTCTTGGTGATGCCGTTGTGGTAGCATCCGATGATGATTGGGATACAGAATATCTTGATCTCATCGTCGCGATCAAGGTGGTTAGCGGCATGACCGAAGCTGTTGATCATATCAATTGTCACAGTTCAAGGCATTCTGAGTGTATCGTTACAGATAATTCTGCTCGCGCTGAGAGTTTCATAATGCGAGTTGATAGTGCTTGTGTATTTCATAACGCCTCGACGCGCTTTAGTGATGGTGGTGAGTTTGGCTTTGGTGCGGAGATAGGCATCTCAACTGACAAATTGCATGCACGTGGTCCAATGGCGCTGCGTGAGTTGACGTCATATCAGTATCGCATTCGTGGTAATGGCCAAATAAGATCACTGCACGCAACGACCTAAATGATTCATATGTCTGGAGCAAAATTACCTGCTGATTATCATACCCATACGCCATTATGTATGCACGCGGAGGGGGCGCCTGAGACATATATTGATCGCGCCATTAAGAGGGGTGTTGCGGAATATGGCATCTCTGATCATGCCCCGCAATCGCCTGAACCTTTTGATGAATGGCGCATGCGGGAAGACCAGCTTGATGAGTATTTCGAGTGGATTGATCGCGCGCGTGTCTACGCTGGTGATCGGCTTGCAATACGAGCAGGACTGGAGTGCGATTGGTTTTCAGGAAACGAGAAATGGATCGAAAGTCTGACAAGTAGATTTGGCTGGGACTATTTAATTGGATCTATTCACTATTTGAGTAGTAATGGAGACTTGTGGGGTTTTGACAACCCTTCAGAGCTCAGCCGCTGGGCGGAAGCCGATATAGAATTTATTTGGAAAACCTACTGGGATGAGTACGCGACAATGGCTCGCACTGGTTTGTTTGATTTTCTTGGTCACCCGGATTTAATCAAAAAATTTGGTTATAAACCAGAAGGTGATCTTCGCCGATTTTATGATCCAGTGATTGAAGCGGTAGCCGATTCAGGTGTTGCTATTGAGCTTAATATGGCTGGCCTACACAAACCTTGCGCAGAAGCTTACCCATCGAGCGAATTTCTCAAGCTAGCGGCTAGTGCTAAAATACCGATCACACTATCTTCCGACGCTCACGCACCAAGCGAGGTGGCACAAGATTTTGAGCAGGGAGTTTCAATTTTGGAAAAAACAGGATTTACGTCTACCTGTTTGATTGAAAAGCGCATGCGCAAGAGTAAACCGATTAAATAGCTAGTCGGGGAAAACAATTGCACGGTTTTTGTGGATGATCGTGCGGTCATTCACATGGTATCGAATACCTCGTGCAATGGCATTACGTTCGCAGTCACGCCCGAGGCGTATGAGGTCTTGTGGACTATGGAAGTGTTGCACGCGTTGAACTTCTTGCTCAATAATTGGTCCAGCATCGAGATCTGATGTGACGTAGTGGCAGGTTGCTCCAATCAGCTTTACGCCACGCTCATATGCTTGGCGATATGGATTTGCACCGATAAATGCCGGCAGGAACGAATGATGAATGTTAATGATTTTGCCACCGAATTCTTGGCAAAACCAGTCGGGAAGGATTTGCATGAATCTTGCCAACACGGTGAGCTCAACTTTTTGGTCCAGCAACAAATCGCGGATCTTCTGAAAACCCTCGGCTTTTTTTTCACCATCCATATCAACATGATGAAATGGAATGCCTGCGTTATCGGCGATAGATTTGCATGCATCGCGGTTGCCTATAATTGATGTTATTTCAATAGGCATCTCCCCAAGCTTGGTGCGCCAGAGAATTTCGTTTAAGCAGTGATCAGTTTTGGTCACCAGTACGGCGGTTCGCATTTTGTATGGTTGATGGCGGAAGTGCCATGCTGCTTGTAATGATTTGCCTAGTGTTTCAAATCCTTTCACGAAGTCATCTACATCAACTGATAGATCGGTGGTATCAATCTCAACACGTGCAAAAAACTTGCCATTTTGGTCGTCAGTGAATTGAGAAAACTCTACTAGGTTTCCTGCGTAATCTGCGACGTAGGATGCTACTTTAGCGACGATGCCATGCTGATCTGGACAATTGATTTTGAGAATAAGGCCTTTCATGCAGAGGTGAGATACATGCCGAATCGTTCTTAGGCAAGTCTCACTAGATAGATTTTTTCGACAAATGAATATCATCTGATACGCTACAAAATAATGAAGCAGTTTGTATTAATCAAAATCTCACGGGGGATAATTCATATTTTTATAGTTTGTGGTTTTATCAGTATTCTCTCTGCTGAAGCTGCGGTTTTGACTGAGGCAGACCGCATTGCCTTGGAGGCACGGTTGGAGAGAATCCAAAAGCGGTCTGATGAACGAGTTGGTGGTCTATTTAAGAGAGCTGTCCAAGATTACCGATCAGCGATTCAATCGGATGATGCGTCAATGGCTCTCTACTTGAAATGTTATGAAAAAATCCGGTTCACCGACGAGAAACGTAAGTCGAGTGAATTCCGCGAGTGGAAAAGAAGAAACAAGGAACGATTGAGTTCGGCATCTATGAGAATGGCGTTACGGCATCAACTGGCGTGGTTGCTGCTCAGCATTGAGGCTGCGCGCCGTGATGGTGATATCAGTGAGATGGGGAAACGTGCTATTGAGCACCTCGACCAAATTATGAAAAACGCAGAGGTGCTTAAGGAGCATCGGTCCATTCTCAGCCAAAATGCGTTGGGTTCAGTTTTTGCTAGAGCCTACAGTCTTAATATCAAAGTCGAGGACTGGCCGCAATCAACGATGGATATTGAGCAAATTTATGACAAAGTGGTATTGCCTCCACTGCGCAAAACGACTCGTCTCGATTCTCTAAGATTGGCTTGGAAAAAACGTATTCTCCACGAAGGTCATCTTATTGAAAAATGGAGTGTCAGGGGGGGCAAGACAATCGGTAAAAAAGACGCGATGCAGTCGCCAGAATTTGAGAAGTTTTTGAGTGAAAAACAACCGCAGCTATTATGGGACATGGAACTAGATTGCTTCGAAGTAGGTGACCAACAGAAGTCGGCATTACGCATGCTGAAGCATCTCGAAGCCAATTTAACGCATAAAGATGCACCCGAATGGATCGAGGATTTTAAGGGCCTGATCAGCCTTAAAAAATAATGATGTTTAAAATCTGTCAGCGATGTAGAAAGCCAGTCGCTGACAGTTACGGCAGCTGAGTCGACCCCATCAGGAAGCGATCACACTCACGTGCGGCTCCACGGCCTTCATTTATAGCCCACACGACCAATGACTGGCCGCGGCGCATGTCGCCCGCTGTGAATACGCCTTCAACGTTAGTCGTGTAGACTTCATGGTCGGCTTTGACATTGCTACGTGCATCTGTTTCCAGTTTGAATTGATCAACGATCTTTTGCTCGGGACCGAGAAAGCCCATGGCGAGTAGAATTAATTGAGCGTTAATAGTGCGTAGTGTTCCATCGGTTTCGACAGGAACAAATTGGCCTTTGTCATTCTTATCCCATGTGATGTCCACCACTTGCAGTCCTGTGACATTGTCATGTTCGTCTTTGATGATCGACTTAGTCATTACCAAATAGCTGCGGGGGTCAGCACCTTGGGTGGCTTCGGCCTCTTGCTGGCCGTAGTCCATCTTGTATACTTTTGGCCACTCTGGCCATGGGTTGTCAGGAGCTCGCTCCATAGGTGGCATGGGCATGATTTCAAGTTGAATCACATTTTTGCAACCTTGACGGATACTGGTGCCGACACAATCTGTGCCGGTGTCACCTCCGCCAATAACCACAACCTCCTTGCCTTCCGCATTGAGATCGGGGTTTGAGCCATCAAAATTATTATCGAGCTGATACTGGGTATTCGCCGTCAGGAACTCCATCGCTTGATGCACGCCATTGGCATGACGTCCATCGATAGGGAGGTCACGCGGTTCAGTAGCACCGCAGCAGAGAATCACGCTGTCGAACTCGCTACGTAGCCTGCTGGGAGTCCAATCACTGTTTTCGGATACAAACACGTTCATCTCGAAGAGAATACCCTCAGCTTTCATGAGGTCGATGCGGCGATCGACGATCTCTTGTTTATCGAGCTTCATGTTGGGGATGCCATACATCAGTAACCCACCTGGTCGGTCGGCACGTTCAAAGATGGTGACGGTGTGTCCTGCTTGATTGAGCTGGTCAGCAGCCGCTAGTCCAGCAGGACCAGAGCCAATGATTGCTACTGTTTTCCCGGTGCGTTCAGCAGGAGGGTTTGGTGTCATGTTACCATCTTCCCAACCACGATCGATGATTGAGCATTCCATGTTTTTGATCGTAACAGGGGGCTCGATAGAACCCAAAACACACGAGCCTTCACATGGGGCAGGGCAGACACGGCCTGTGAATTCTGGGAAATTGTTTGTCTTACGGAGTCGAGTCAGTGCCTCATCCCAGCGACCGCGATAGACCAGATCGTTGAATTCGGGGATTAGGTTATTGATTGGGCAGCCGCTGGCCATGCCACCGATATTCGTTCCGGTATGACAGTATGGTACCCCACAGTCCATGCAGCGTGCTGCTTGGTTCTTGAGTTTTCCTTCGGTGCTGACGTCATGAATTTCTTTCCAGTCCTTAATCCGCTCAAGAGGTGCGCGGTTTGGTATGGTGGAACGTTCATATTCTATAAATCCAGTTGGTTTTCCCATAGCTAAAGAGTATTGATTATTGTGTGTAAGATTATGAGTGATTAGTTACCGACCTTGGCGTTTTCTTCAAAAGCAGCGAGGATTGCGTCGTCTCCTTCGAGTCCGCTTTCTTCGGCTTTTTTGACAGCATTGAGCACACGTTCGTAATCGGCTGGCAATACCTTGAGGAATCTACCCGCGGCCTCACCCCAGTTATCAAGAAGTGTTTTTCCTTTGACACTGCCTGTGTAATTAACGTGGCGCTGAATACGAGCTTTGACTTCTTCTATTTCAGAGTCATCACATTCCACGAGTGGATAGAGGTTTACCATGGCGCCATTGAGTTTGGACTCGAAGTCACCGTGTTCGTTGTAAATGTATGCAATACCTCCACTCATTCCGGCTCCAAAGTTGCGTCCAGTTCCGCCGAGGCAGGTTACTGAACCACCGGTCATGTATTCACAGGCGTGGTCGCCTACGCCCTCAATCACTGCGTGGACACCCGAGTTGCGCACACAAAATCTTTCGCCTGCGACACCAGCCATGTAAGCTTCCCCTGCGGTGGCGCCGTAAAACGCCACATTACCAACGATGATATTTTGGTCAGCAACTAATTCTGGAGGTGAACACTTTGGTGGGTAAACGATTATTTTTGCACCGCATACGCCCTTGCCGATGTAATCGTTAGCATCTCCCTCGAGCTCAAATGTCATGCCGCGTGGGCAAAAGGCACCCAGGCTTTGACCGGCGCTACCATTGAATTTGAGGTGAATGGTGTCAGTAGGAAGTCCGGCGGCGCCGTGGTGACGACTTATTTCAGCACCTGTGATGGTTCCGACTACGCGGTTGATGTTGTTGATAGGCAGCTCAGCACGAACTTGCTCGTAACTATCGATCGCTGGTTTGCAGAGTTCGAGAAGTGTTGTGTTGTCGAGTGCTTGATCAAGTAGGTGATCCTGCTGTTTGGTGGCGTAAGTGCCAACTTCGGGACCGACTTTGGGTCGGTAGAGGATCTTTGAGTAGTCTAGACCACAGGCTTTCCAGTGATCTACTGCATTTCCCATCTCTAGTAGGTCGCAACGACCTACCATTTCGTTGAGTGTTCGGAAGCCGAGCTTGGCCATAAGTTCGCGGATTTCTACCGCGACGAAGTTCATGTAGTTGACGACGTTCTCTACAGCGCCATCGAACTTTTTGCGAAGATCGACGTTCTGTGTAGCGATGCCTACGGGGCAGGTATTTTTATGGCAAACACGCATCATGATACAGCCCAATGTGACTAGTGGCGCAGTAGCAAAGCCGAACTCCTCGGCACCTAGAAGTGCGCCGATGACTACATCACGGCCGGTCTTTAGCTGACCGTCTGTTTCGAGAACGACGCGACTACGTAGGTTGTTGAGTAAGAGTGTTTGGTTTGTTTCCGCCAGACCAAGTTCCCACGGTGAGCCGGCATGTTGTATTGATGACCGGGGGCTGGCACCTGTACCACCATCATGACCAGCGATTAAGATGACATCGGCTTTTGCCTTTGCTACTCCTGCCGCGATGGTTCCCACGCCCACTTCAGATACAAGCTTAACATTGATACGAGCATCCGTGTTAGCATTCTTAAGATCATGAATGAGTTCAGCCATATCCTCGATGGAATAAATATCGTGGTGAGGAGGTGGGGAAATGAGGCCAACTCCTGGTGTTGTGCCACGGCACTTGGCAATGGCAGGAAGTACCTTGTGACCTGGTAGTTCGCCGCCTTCACCGGGTTTGGCTCCCTGCGATATTTTGATTTGTATTTCGCGTGCGTTGACGAGGTAATTTGAGGTGACACCGAAGCGTCCACTGGCGACCTGTTTGATGGCGCTCTTCTTGGAGTCACCTTTTTCATTCGTCCAGCGGAACCGATAAGGATCTTCTCCGCCTTCGCCGGTGTTGGACTTACCGCCTAGACGGTTCATCGCAACGGCAAGTGCTTCGTGGGCCTCCTTAGAGATGGATCCGTAGGACATAGCACCAGTTTTGAATCGTTTCACGATGGCGCTGACGGGTTCTACTTCTTCGATTGGGATTTCTCTCTTAGGATCAAACTTGAATTCCATGAGGCCTCGGAGTGTGCAAAGGCCTTTGGATTGATTGTTGATGAGCTCTGAATATTGGCGGAACACCTCCATGTTACCGAGCTTAGTCGATTGCTGAAGCAAGTGAATAGCTTGCGGGCTGAATAGGTGACGTTCACCATCGGAGCGCCATTGGTAAACACCACCAGAATCAAGGGCTTCGTTTTCCGTTTCGCGCTCTTTGTAGGCGTCATCGTGACGGATTTTTACTTCCTGTGAAATGACATCTAAACCGATTCCTTTTACGCGAGAAGTGGTGCGTGTGAAGTATTGATCGATTACCTCACGGTTCAGACCAATGCATTCGAAAATTTGAGCACCACGATAACTGGCTACAGTGGAGATACCCATTTTTGACATGGTTTTTATAACTCCTTTGATTGATGCTTTCAGATACTTTTTCGTAGCATCTTCGTGAGGCATATCGAGCTCCTTGTCGTCAACCATTTGGTCAAGTGTATCGATAGCGAGGTAGGGGTTAACAACATCTACGCCATATCCTAAGAGTACAGCGAAATGGTGAACTTCACGAGGTTCTCCCGACTCAAGCACGATCGAGACTTTGGTACGAGTGCCTTGGCGGATCAAGTGATGATGTAAGCCAGCTACCGCCAGAAGTGCGGGAATAGGAGCCATTTTTTCATTAATTCCGCGGTCGGATAAAATCAGGATATTGTCACCATGACGTATGGCTGTGTCAGCAGCTTTAAAGAGTTTTTCGAGTGCGGTTTTCAATGATTCACTGGATATTTCACCGTGATGCTCGGCTTCATCTGGAACATGTGGATTCTCCGCGTGGCCGGGTAGTTGTCCGGCGGCTAGTCCAGCATCGATTGATTCTGGTTTATAGAGAATCGGCAGTGTCTGAGACTGGAATCCATCGAGGTTGATGTCTCGAAGTTTGGCTAACTCATTGTTGTCAATAATGGGGCTTTCGAGTCTGATCATACGGCAATTTTCTGGTCCTGGGTGAAGGATATCATTTTCAGAGCCTACGAACGTGACACTCGAGGTGATGAGTTCCTCACGGATCGGGTCGATTGCGGGGTTAGTGACCTGAGCAAACAGCTGGCGGAAGTAATTATAAAGTAGTTGTGACTTGTCAGACAGGATTGCTACGGGGGTGTCGTTGCCCATGGCACCGAGCGGCTGGTTGCCGGTCTCAGCGGAGGGGGCGAGGATTAAGCGTTTGTCTTCAAAGCTGTAACCAAATGCGCGGTTTCGTTGGATTAGGTCGTGGCCGGTGACGGCAGCTTTAGCATCACCTTTGGCTAGATCGGCAAAAAATACCCGATTGCTTTCCAACCACTCAGCATATGGTTCCTTTTGTGCAATTTCCTCTTTAACTTCAGAGTCATCAATGATGCGGCCTTTTTCAGTATCAACGAGAAACATACGACCTGGTTCGAGGCGACCTTTTTTGATCACCGTGGCAGGGTCCACCTCGAGAACGCCAACTTCAGAAGCCATGATGACCATGTCGTCATTTGTGACGTAGTAGCGCGATGGGCGCAGACCATTACGGTCGAGTATGGCGCCGATAGATACTCCATCACAAAACGCTATAGAGGCAGGGCCGTCCCATGGTTCCATGAGGGTGGCATTGTATTCGTAAAATGCCTTCTTGGTGTCACTCATGTGCTGGTGGTTTTCCCAAGGCTCTGGGATCATCATCATAATTGCCTGCGGTAGTGGTCGACCTGACAAGACGAGGAACTCAAGGCAGTTATCAAACATGGCGGAGTCTGATCCATCATCACGGATAATGGGGAGGAGTTTATCTAGGTCTTTGCCCAAGACACCACTGGCCAGCAGCTTTTGGCGTGCCTGCATCCAGTTGGCGTTACCGCGCATGGTGTTGATTTCACCGTTGTGCGACATGTAGCGGAAAGGTTGCGCTCTGGGCCAGCTTGGGAATGTATTGGTGCTGAAGCGTGAGTGAACCAATGCCATTGCAGATTCCATTTCCTTATTTTGAAGATCAGGGAAATAGCTGGCGAGCTGCCACGTGGTCAGCATGCCTTTATAGATGATGGTGCGTGCGGATAGTGAAACGGTGTAGAAATACTCGGCGCCACTGGTGGCGCAGTATCTGACAGCCTGAGTGCAACGACGGCGAATGACATAGAGCTTACGTTCAAAATCTTGAGAATCGGTGATTTCAGAAGACCGAGCGATGAAGATTTGTTTCATCTGCGGCTCGCATTCGCGTGCTGCTTTGCCTAGGATATCACTTTTGACGGGGACATCACGCCAGCCGAGAACACTCTGACCTTCTTTGTGCACTGCTTTTTCAAATGCCTCCATCGCAGCTGCTGCTTCATCGGCGTCGGGGGACAGGTGTACGAAACCAACAGCATATTCACCTTCATTGGGCAATTCGATGTTGAGTTCAGGGGTGACAGACTTGAAGAATTTGTGAGGTAGCTGGATAAACAGACCTGCTCCGTCACCCGTAGCTTCATCGAACCCACAACCGCCACGGTGCTCCATGCACACGTTCATATCGAGTGCGCCTTTGATGATATCATGTGACTTCTTCCCTTTGAGATGACAAAGAAAGCCCACGCCACAGGAATCGTGTTCATTTTCTGGATCGTAGAGTCCTTGAGCTGGAGGCAACCCGAGTGTCTGTTTGATAGTTTTATTGTGGTCCGACATAAAATGATTAAATTGATCTTGTTTTTCGTTGTTAACTCTTGGTTGCATGGGCTTTTATTTAGATATACTAAACATTGCCTCTACCGCTGGGCTGTCAAGGGCAGTTATCGGTAGAAACTGCATGTTTTTAAAAGCTTTTATGCAAAAGCAATGCCAGTTTGCACTCATATTGGCAATATGTATAGTGGAATTAAAATTATGACACGAGCAATTCTATTTTGAGGACAGTATTGCGATGGCTGAAAATGTTAATGTGAAGAGATAGATAATCAGTATCATAAGGATCATGATGCCCATTTGCCGCCAGAACGTGCGCTGATGGGCGATGGCCTGCTCCAGATCTTCAATTCGGTTGCTAATGATCAAGCGTGTGATCGATTTTTCGTATCGTGATAGCCTGAATGATGGGATGATGAACAAGGTAGCCATGATGAGGTAGAATGAGCTGAGTAGTATGATTTGATATAAGGGAAAGTAACCTATCATTTTTCTCACGGTTATCAGATTAACAACAATGATGAACAATGCAGTGATGTATCCTGCGAGGCTGCAGAACCTGACCCATGGGCGGGTAGCACGCATATGTTCTATGATAACAGGGGAGACATCATGAGTAACATCCTCGTTGAGCGCATAAATACCTCTATTTGATGTGGGTGGTTGGTAAGGATTTGTGGTCACACAAACATTCTAGCGAATATTCAATGAGTTTGACATTTCCATCTTCAGAAAATGAACGATAGTCCCTGCGTCCGCCAGCATGGGTGGAAATTAAGTTGTGAGTAGTGAGGAATTTCAGACAATCAGCGAAAAAATAACCAAAGAACCACCGCTGGGTGAGTTGGGTGGTAAACTTGCTGGGCTATCGTTACCAAAACAGGTTTTGGTTCTGGCTCTTTGGCCATTTCTCCAGAATCTCATGGGTGTGGGAGTCGGCTTTGCTGACATGATGATCGCGGGGCGAATGGATAAGGGAGAATCTGGTGAGGCGATCATGGATATGATCGGGGCATCAATGTATCTGATGTGGTTGCTGATGATCCTACAGGGTGCTATGGGAACTGGTGCTATGGCGCTTGTCTCGAGATCAACAGGCGCGCGTGATATGAAATCAGCTAATCTGGCACTTGGGCAGTCGCTTGTATTAGGAATTGGGACAGGCTTTATAAGTGGGGTGCTTATTTGGTTAATTGTGCCTTACATGGGGTATTTTTTTGGACTCAGTGATCTGGCACAGGAATATCTTACCAACTACATGAGAATGGGCTGCTTGCTTGCGCCCTTCAGTGGTGTGTTGTTTGTAGCGAGTAGCTGCTTGCGTGCCTATGGCGATACGATGAAGCCATTTTGGTCGATGTTTTTGGTCAATCTGGTGAACATTGGAGCAAGCCTATATTTTGTTTATGAGCTGGGTTGGGGATTGAAGGGTCTTGCTGCTGGCACGGTGATTGGGTGGGGTTCTGGCGCCGGTTTGATCCTCTGGTTTTTACGACCTAACAGCAAAATCCGTCAACAGGCTGGTGGCGGTGTGCCGCTGGAGCTACATGCCGGTAACTTGCGCTATGACATTCCGATGCTACGCCGTATTTGGAACGTAAGCTGGCCGTCGATGATTGAAATCATGGGGATGTGGTCGGTGCATGCAGTCGGTGTTTATTTTATTGGGAGAATGGGGGCTGGCATGATGGGTGCGCACGCTATGGTTATTCGGCTTGAGTCGGTCAGTTTTATGCCTGGCTTTGCTGTTGGAATGGCAGCAAGCACACTTACGGGTCAGTATCTGGGTGCTAAAAATCCTGAGATGGCAAAAAAGGCAGTAAGGTTATGCTGGCTCTTTGCCATTGTTGCGATGGGAGGCACAGGTTTGCTTGTCTCGGTTTTCAATACAGAATTCCTCGCACTCTTCGGCGATCCGAGTTCAGAACAATTTCAAATTGCAGCACCAGTGATTCGAGTCGTGGGTCTCATGCAAGCAGTCAATGCCACGATGATGGTGATGAAAATGTCGATGCGTGGTGCAGGGGACACGCGAACGGTAACAGTCTATTCGTTTATATCTATGGGGTTGATTCGCGTCGGGCTGCTTTGGGCTCTGATAAAGTGGTTTGACCTCAGTTTGCTTGGCATCTGGTTGGTTATGATGGTGGATGTGGTGGTGCAGTGCATTATTTTCGTCAAACTACACCTCAAGGGAGACTGGCTCAAAAGAGAGGTCTAAAATTCATAGTGACATGATTCTTGCTTGCAGAGGAGTAGGGTAATGATCGATTTTGTGTGTATGCAATTTTTAAACGTAACAGCAGAAGCAAAGGCAAATATCTACTTCGATGGAAAAGTTGTCTCTCACGGTGTGACCTTAGCGGATGGAACTACCAAAACATTTGGTATCATTTACCCTGGAAGTTATCACTTTGGTACTGAGAAAGCAGAGCGGATGGAGATTACGGATGGGGCCTGTGAGGTAACGCTTGATGGAGTTGATGGCAGCGATACTTTCACTGCCGGTGAGCACTTTGACGTGCCTGCTGACTCGGGGTTCACGATCGGCGTGGATGATGTGATTTGCCAGTATGTTTGCTCGTATATTGAGTCGTAATTAATCAGTGCGACCCTGTAATACCCAATCGTATTCTTTAGCGATTTGGTCTTCGATAGGTATTTGTAGATTACTGGGAAGCACGCCCCACGTGTATGTTTCGATCTCAAAATGTGTACAGAAATCTGGATGCTGCTTAAGGTAGGAAAGGGCGTCCATGGCGTGATTGTTGGTAGAACCAAGAGGTGTTTCTGGTTCTGTGTAGAGTGGGATGTGGAAATGCACGCGCGCTTCGCGAGAATAGTGAGGAGCTAATTGAGAAGAGTGAAAGTCCGGTAAGTCCTTGAAACGTGTTAGGGAGCCGTCGTTGTTCTTGATGATTACTTGGTGAAGGTAGGTAGGCTCGTCGAAGTCTTTGATTTTTTCTAACGCTTGTTTTGACGTCGGGTCGAATTCCAGAGCTGATGAGAGATGCACCTTGGAGATACGCAGTCCAGCGGCACGTAGTGCATTGAGTGATTGACGGCAATCGTCGAACTCGAGCGCGAAGTGGCAGGTATCATAGTTAATTCCAATGCGGCGTTTGATGAGATCAGGATCATCAACGGTATTGAGGAATCGCTCATAAAACGCGAGAGTTTCCACTGTATTTTCAAAGTGCCCGAGTGGTTCAGGCTCTAGTCCTAGATGAAGGTCGCGGTTGTGTTTCTTGGAGAGAGTTTCGATCTGTTGAGCGCATGCTTCTAGATTTTTAAAAATATCAGTCTCGGTGGCGTTGAAATCTTTGAACGAGCCGGGTAGGGTGGAAACTGAACCATCGATATTTTCGGGCACCAGTCGTGCGATAATTTCAAACAAGTTATTAGTGTAATTTAGGCGCTCGTGGCTTGTCCAATCCGGCTGATAGACCTTTTCCTTCACTCGTGTTCCGTGGAAGGAGCCATAAGGAAATCCGTTGATCGTGAACACATAACAATTTTCTTCAGTGAGCCACCGCTGGAATTTTTTAAGGTTGTCGTCCGCTAGAAGTTCTTCAGCGGCCACTGCCGATAATCTAAGTCCAATGGCATAGCCGGCAGCTGGGTGCTGGGAGCTTGGTGATATGAGTTTGTCGCGGACAGCGAGCGTATGTTTTTTGAGAACGCTCCATGTTTCCTGCCAAGTTTCAGCTGGATGGATATTAGTGCAGTAGGCGAGATGTCCGTTTTGAAATTTCACAATGCTTCTACGTGTCGGATATCGAGAATTTTCACCAGATTTGCGAAGGGGTCTTTGAAAAACAGTATAGCTTGGCGACCAATGATTTTCACCTCGATAGCTCTTCCTCGTGGATCAGGTTGAGAATAGTCACCGTGGGTATCAGTCGGGTTGGCCTCCAGACAACCAATGAATCCTAACAATTCTGTTCGGTTCGCAAGGGCGCGGAGTTGATCCGCAGCTTGTGTGTGGATATACACGAGCGTCATTCCGAGAGAGAGTCTCTGGTTTTTTGAGCTGTCTCCCAATTGTCCATATCAGCGTCTTCAATGCGTTGATGTATGGCGGGTATTACAAGCTTGTTGCGCTTAAGCCGCTTCATAAGTAGATAACTGGCGAGGTGATCCTGCTCGGCGTCAGTGAGTAACCCGATAGCCTCTTTGGCTTGTGAAAGATTCTGGTTATCCATCGACTTTAAAATTTTTCGATTGGCTCAGGAACTTGACCGGGTTTTCGTACACCACCTTGTGAACGAGGTCCTTGGCAAGTTGACGTTTTTTCATTTCTTGGATGCACTTGGGGACGGCGAGAGGATCGGAAACACCCCAATCGCATGCGGAGTTCATCCAGATGTTTTCCATACCAAAGTTTTCTAGCATGTCGATGGCGCGAGCAGGCGTGCATTTGGACTCGGGGTAGAGCGTCATACCCGCCCAGAATCCAGCATCGAGAACCAGTCCGGCAGTGTGTTCTTCAACATGGTCTACAATGACGCGTGAGGGGTCAACATTTGCATTTTTTAATGCATCAAGAATCAGTTTAGTGCCCTTGAGTTTATCCTCAAGGTGCGGCGTATGGATCAGGATAGGGAGATCGTATTTTTTCGCAAGTTCTACATGTTCTTCGAAAATTTTCAGCTCACTAACGGTGTTTTTATTGAGCCCGATCTCACCGATACCCAAAACTGTGGGTGCATCAATAAAATCGGGAATGATTGCCATCACCTCGCGTGCAAACCCTGCATCCTCGGCTTCCTTAGGGTTGATGCACAGCCAACAGTAATGTTTGATGCCAAATTTTGCTGCACGAGCGGGCTCGTATTCGGTCAGCTGGCGGTAGTAGTCGTGAAAACCCTGCGGTGATGATCGATCAAATCCCGCCCAGAAAGCAGGTTCGCATATCACCTCGCATCCTGCGATGGCCATGGCTTCGTAGTCAGCCGTGGTGCGGCTAACCATGTGAGCGTGTGGTTCTATGTAAGGCATGAAATTGTTTAGTTGTTTATCTCTAGACGGGGAGCTCCGAATGCACCCTGGATTGTTGCTTTGGGGATCGGTTCCTCCGAGTGATCAGACAGGGCTTCCAGCACTGCTTGAGCGCGGGGAACAGCGCCCGGGTTCTGCATCGCATGGAGCGCTTGGTTAAAACCTTCGTAGCGAAAATCGGTATTGCCCTCATGTCGATCCAACCGATCGAGAAAAGCAGCAATGTCTATGAGTTTGCAGCGCGCATCCATGAAGTAGAGGTCGAGTATGTCTTCCTTGTTGGGCATGTATTCACAATAAGTGTTAAACTTGAAAATCCAAACTCCAAATTCGGTTTCCAATTTCTAATTTTCAAGATAGAACACATTGATGAGCGAGATGACAGGTAACAACTTGGGAGACCAGCCCCTCCATAATATGATGGTGGGTTGGCAAATAGAGAATCACGATTTGGTAGAAGTATCCACCGAGCAACTCACACACAAGCAGGTTCAGCGAGCGCGTAAGGGGCGCCGTTTGACACTCAAAATGATGCAGAAGGTGACTCGTGCATTTAACGTGGCGATCTGGCATCGGCTCACGGACGAACAAAAAGAAACCTACTACGAGTACATGCATCGTGATCTTTTCAGTTACGCGAAGGGATATGACGCAGACTGGAAAGATCCAAACACTGAGTTGCAATCCGGCTCCGGAAATTCTTAATCTTCGATGGAGGTAGGGTATCTTATTATTGGGCAGGGTCTCGCGGGGAGTGCACTGGCTTTGGAACTAATCAACCGAGGAGAACGGGTTCTGGTTGTGGATCGACAGGATCCGGGATCGTCGTCGCGAGTAGCTGCTGGGCTCATCACCCCGCTGACGGGTAAGGGGATGAATCCTGCATGGCGGCAGCGAGAGTATCTAGACACTGCCAAGGGTTATTATCGTCAGCTCGAATCAAAGAGTGGTCGGAAACTTTATCATTCCACACCCACCGTGCGAATTTTCCAGTCGGAAAAAGAGCGTGAAAAATGGCGAGCTAAACATCGTGAGTATGAAGAGTGGGCATTCGATACCGAGATACCCGATGATCCTGTTCGATCTGGATTTGGCGCTATCGAAATGCCCGAAGGAGCATGGTTGGATACTCTGGCATATTTGCAAGTTGTCCAGGATCGTCTTATTGATGCCAAGGCTTGGCGGCAGGGAAGCTTTTATGAATCGGATGTGCAGTTTTTACCCGATGGGGTTCAGTGGCAGGACGTAAAAGCGGGGAAAATCATTCTTTGTCAGGGAGCATATGGGCTTTCGGGTGTAGCGGGATATGATGGCTGGTTTGGTAACGTGGTCCACCGAAGCGCCAAGGGAGAAATACTCAGCCTGTGGGTAGGTGGGTTGGATGATAGTAAGCGATACCATGCGAACGGCTGGCTAGCTCCTCGTGAGGGTGGATTGTGGAAGGCGGGTGCGAATTACGAATGGAAAGTTCTCGATTCAAATTCTACTGATGCGGGTAAACAAGAAGTGCTCAACAAGTTGCGCACTTGGATCGAAGAAGATGATTTGCAAATCGAGGTGATCGGACATGAGGCTGGCGTGAGGCCGATTATCAGGAATAGCCGACCCATAGTGGGATTTCATTCGCAGCATTCAAACGTCGGTTTTTTCAACGGCCTTGGATCGAAAGGAACGCTTATGGCACCGGCCGTGGCGGCTCACTTCGCGGCGTTTCTATGCGGTGAATGTGAACTCGATAATGAGCTAAAAATCCCATAGCCTATGGATTGTAATGTTGTCCATGGTAGTTTGTTGGAAACAGCGCATGCGCTTGTATCTTCGATGACCCTCCCCGGAGATGCTGCAGTGGATGCTACAGTGGGTAATGGTCACGACACCTTGTTTCTTGCTCAGTGTGTGGGATCGAAGGGGGAAATCATTGGCTTCGATGTGCAGCAGCAGGCGCTGGATAATGCAAAACATCGGCTGAGGGATTCTGACGTATCGATCAATCTCCACTGCGCTGGGCATGAGGAAATGGATACGTATGTGCAGCAGGAAGTTGCGGCAGTGATGTTTAATCTCGGGTATCTTCCGGGCAGTGACAAATCAACTATCACGCAGACTGAGACGACCCTTCTCGCGCTAGGCAAGGCGTTGGCACTTCTGAAGAATGGAGGGGTGCTTAGCGTGATGTGCTACCCTGGGCATGCGGGTGGCGATGTTGAATCGCGTGCCGTGACCGATTTTTTCGAAAACCTCGATGGCGTTCGGATGTTTCGCCGCTTGGGAGCAGGTGAGAAGTCGCCGTTTTTATTAGTGGTACAAAAAAACGGCCAGCCTCAAGAAGAAGCTGGCCGCGGATTGGGATTATAATAACCTTTTTAGAAAGGCTTGCCTTGCATTGGCTTGACACTTCTAATAACCATTCTGAATGGTTTTAGCGCCTCAGCAATCTTGTCTTTATCAAGATCGCCAGCTTTGGCTAGGTGAAGAGTGATTCCACGGTTAACATATGCACCAGTGATTCCTTCCACTTTTTCTAAAGCCACACGGGCTTTTTCGTTAGTGTCCGCTCATCCGGTGCCGGTAACTGCGAGAACATATCCTGCTTCTGGGATCACGGCTTGTGACTTGGAGAAGGATGCCAAACTGAGATTTTTACCTTCGATGGCTGCCTTGGTTTTAGCCTCATCGAGAGACTTGCCTTCTTCCATGACGACGGTAGCACGGTAGCCCGACATGAGGATTTTTTTGACACCGTCTTGAGATTTAATGGCCATACTGGCCCTTGTGGCAACGCCTCACCCTTTGCCTTTGACGTTGACTACGTAGACGGTGGCTGTGTTTTGGGCTGGAGCCTGAGCGGTATTGTTGTTGTTTACTTCTGCAACGTTGGCATGACCGGGTGACACAGATAACCCGATGACGGCAAGCGCAGTAGTTAGTAGGATGGTAGTTTTCATAATAAAAATATACAAATTCAGTATATGGGTATTACTCTTATATGTTTTTCAGTCGTAATGCAAGTGTTAGAGTCGTTTTTTTGCAAAATCAATTTATTTCAATGATCATATTAATTTCGACAGACACATTTAGAGGAAGTGCTGATGCGCCCATTGCGGTGCGAGAGTGAATTCCCTTGTCGCCAAAAATATTAACAAGCAAATCAGAGCAGCCATTAATGACGTCAGGGTGTTGGTAGAAGTTGGGCTCTGAATTAACGAAACCACCGACGTTGACGATACGGCTAACTTTATCAAGATCACCTATTTCATCTTTGATGACTGCGAGTCGATTCAGGGTGATCTCGCGAGCAGCATCCTGAGCCGTTTCAATTGAGGTATCTGTGGGGACTTTTCCAAGATAGGTATCGTCATCAATTGGTGGAATACCCCCGGCAAGGAACAAGAGATTGCCTGTGCGTACGCAGTTCGCGTAGGAGCCTGCGGGTGCTGGAGCGCTGGGAAGAGCGTAGCCAAGTTCGTGTATACGTGATTCTATTTTTGACATGATAGTTTGCTGTTGAGGTTATTTTTTAGCCAATGCAGCAGCTACGAAACCGGAAAAAATTGGGTGTGGGTGGTTGGGCTTAGATTGAAACTCAGGGTGGAACTGTGCGCCAATAAAGAATGGGTGGTTAGATATCTCCACGATTTCCACGAGGCCCTCCGGATCGGAGACGGCGCTAATTTTTAGCCCTGCTGATTCGATTTGTTCCCGATAAGCGGGGTTGAATTCATAGCGGTGGCGATGACGCTCAGAGACGTTTGATGATTGATAGAGCTTTTCGGCTACTGTATTTGGGATAATTTTGGACTCGCTAGCGCCCAAGCGCATTGTTGCGCCCATGTCCTCTATGCCTTGTTGTTCTTCTTGAAGCGAAATGACTGGATGAGGGGTGTCTTTGTCGAATTCGGTAGAGTTAGCATTTTCCAAACCGCAAGCGTTGCGGGCGAATTCAATGGTGGCAATTTGCATGCCTAGGCAGATACCAAAGAAAGGTAGGTTGTTTTCTCGCGCATACTTGGCAGTCAGGATTTTGCCTTCGGTTCCACGATCACCAAAGCCGCCCGGTATTAGTATACCGTTCATGCCGTCGAGATGGGCAGCAGCCCCATTTTTTTCGATGGCCTCGGCTTCGATTCGTTCCACAACCACCCTTGTGTCGTGAGCCGCACCAGCATGAGTAAGGGATTCATAAATTGATTTATAGGCGTCCTGAAGTTCGATGTATTTTCCAACAACGGCGATTTTGACTTCGTGAGTCGGGTTGATGATGTGCTCGACAAAGTCCTGCCATTCATTGAGGTCAGGTGACTCGGATTCGATCCCAAGTCGGTCAGCGACAAGGCGATCTAGTTTGTCCCGGCGAAGATCGATTGGACATTCGTATATCGTGTGCTCAACATCACGAAAGGCCACGACATTTTTCTTCTCCACATTGCAAAACATGGCAATCTTGCGTTTGTTGTCTTCGTCCAGATCATGTTCCGTGCGGCAGACAATGATGTCTGGTTGGATTCCGATTTCGCGTAGCTTGGCGACTGATTGCTGGGTCGGTTTAGTCTTAATTTCACCTGCGGCTCTGATACGCGGCAGCAAGGTGACGTGGATGAAGCAGACGTTGTCACGACCGACGTCGAGTGAGAATTGCCGCAGTGCCTCAAGGAATAGGTGCCCTTCGATGTCACCGACGGTGCCGCCAATTTCTGTGATAATAACATCGGCATCGGATCGTAAGGCGACGTCATTGATTCGGGCTTTAATTTCATCAGTGCAATGTGGGATGAACTGCACGGTTTTTCCTAGATATTCTCCTTTGCGCTCCTTGCGGATGACATTTTCGAAGACTTGGCCAGATGTAAGATTGTTAAAGCTAGTGAGTGTGCAGTTGGTAAATCGTTCGTAGTGGCCTAAGTCGAGGTCAGTTTCTGCTCCGTCATCGAGTACATAGACCTCGCCGTGCTGAAATGGGGACATTGTACCTGGATCGACATTCAAGTAAGGATCGAACTTCTGTAGTATTACAGATAGGCCTCGGTGTTCCAGAAGGGTTCCCAGAGATGCGGCTGCGAGGCCTTTTCCTAGCGAGGAAACGACGCCCCCTGTAACGAATATATATTTGGTTGGCTGAGGCATTTGAATATTTTATTTAGAATATTTAATAATGAATTATCGAAGTAAATTTTCGATTTGGCGTGCTTGTTCGGGGGTGTCAACACCGGGAGATTCATCGTCGGTTATGATTACTCTGATACGGGCGTTGTTTTCGAGTGCACGGAGTTGCTCAAGCGATTCTGCTTGTTCAAGTGGTGACGGTGCCCAGGCGATGAATTTTTCTAAAAAGTCACGTCGGTAAGCGTAAATGCCTTTGTGTCGATAAAACTGAAGCGCGGTATTTTCACATCGACGAAAGGGCAGGGGGCTTCGTGAAAAGTAGAGGGCATCACCATTGAGGGCTAGCACACATTTCACAACATTCGGATCGATCAACAGTGCTTCATCGTCAATTGGGTTGGCAGCTGTTGCCATTGCAATATCTTCATCGTCATGAAGAGCTATAACGAGTTGGTCAATTAAATCTGGGTCAATCAATGGTTCATCGCCCTGAATATTAATCACATGAGTGGTATCGGGAAACAGATTAGCAGCCTCGGCTATTCGGTCGGTGCCTGTGGGGTGGCTGCTAGCGGTCATAACCACATCTGCGCCGAATGATTGCGCCGCCTCGTATATACGTTGGTCGTCTGTGGCGATAACAAGGTGATCCAATTTTGTGCACTGCTGGCAACGTTCCCATACGTGTTGAACGAGGGATTTATGGTTGATCAGATGTAACGGTTTGCCCGGGAAACGAGAAGACGCCCATCGAGCTGGGATGACGCCCAGAGTGTGGTTTTTTACGGATGTTGTGTCGTCAACCAAATCTGGAATTTAGTTATGATCGAAGTGCCGTAAACGACAAGACTCTTTTGCAAATAGTTGGAAGTTTTGAGTTTGTGCATTGATTGAGGACTACTGGCTGATAGTCTTTTCATCAATGGAGAAGGAAGTGCATGAGTTTTTCACCCTATGGGATTGGGCTGTTGTGGTTGGCTACATGATTTTCACGACGGTGCTGGGACATCGTCTCTCTGGTAAGCAAGCAAACATCAAAGATTTTTTTCTTGGGGGGAAGAAGTTGCCTTGGTGGTCAGTCAGCGGCTCCATGATTGCTACGGAGATTAGCGCTCTTACTTTCATAGGTGTTCCCGGAATGGTCTTTGCAGCTAATGGAGATTGGACATACCTACAATGGGGGATGGGCTCAATCATTGCCAGGTTGGCGGTTGCTCAGTGGCTTGTGCCGCTGTATTATGAGAAGGAAATCTACAGCCCTTATGATTTTATGGGAAACCGGCTCGGTGAAGGGGTGCGCAGGTTGGTTACTGGACTGTTCGCTCTGGGTTCAATTCTTGGGCAAAGTGTACGCGTGGTTGTAACCGCAATAATCTTGCAGGTGGTGACTGGGATGGACCCAATGTTGTGCATCATCATCATAGGTGTCGTTGCTGTCCTCTGGACATTCATGGGTGGAATGCAGACTGTAATCTGGACAGATGTCATCCAGTTTGGGTTATTTATCTTTGGTGGTTTTCTGGCGCTTGGGATTTTACTTTATTCTCTTGGTTGGAGCCAAATTTCCGCGTTAAACCAAATTGTAATTGAGGGTAGTGAGATAAATAAACTTCGCTGGATTGATCTTACGACCCCTTTTGAAAATCCGGCTATGCGATACACCTTGTGGGTTGGGCTTCTTGCGATGCCTTTTCAGAATTTTACTGCATTTGGAGTAGACCAACTTAATACTCAGCGCATGTTTTGCTGCGGCAGTGTGAGTGATGCTCGTAAGGCAATGTGTTGGAGCAGTATCTCGCTTATCGTTACAGTTCTGATGCTATCAGTGGGAGCTGGTTTATTCGCATATTATCAGGTGAATCAACCGACTGGTCAGCTGGCGGCTCTTTTCAGTAAAAGCAGTAACAACGTTTTCCCCTCGTGGATAACTATGGAGGTTCCTGTTGGTTTGAGTGGTTTGATTCTTGCAGGTGCATTCGCAGCGGCAATATCCAGTTTGGATTCAATCCTTGCTGCGCTGAGTCAATCTAGTTTGTCGATTTATTATGGGAGGGAGCGATTAGAGGATCAGGGAAAGGGTGCTGAAATGGTTCGTATTTCTCGCATCATTGTGTGCTTTTGGGGAGTCATCTTAACAGTGGCCGGATTGCTGCTATGGGCAATATATGAAAAGAATCCAGATAGTGATTTGATCGGATTAGCATTTGGAATGGTTGCCTACACCTATGGCCCGTTACTTGGGGTGTTGCTCGCGGCGATTTTGCCCTTTCGTTCAGACACGATAGGATTGATTTGTGGTACTTTTTTATCTATCCTGCTGGTATCATGGTTTAGACCTGAGCTACCGCTACTCATGGTCTCCTGTGGCTTTGAGGATTTAGCTATATCGCTGGTTAATTCACGCCCCAAGTTAGCATCGGAATGGTTCTTCCCTTTAAATGCATTACTGACTTTTTTCTGTGGGCTGTTGATTGGTATGGTGCGTCGGTATTTTGGTGAAAGTGAATAACCTCATGGTTTATTTTTTAGTGGTTATTTGACTCTTTAATAATGTGTTTTCACATCTAACAAGTGTAGTTCAGCAGAAGTATTTTACCCCGCTTTACTAATTCTCAGGTCAAGAATTTTAAAAATTTTGTTGTGGAACTATTGTGGAATAGGGGATTAGCAGTAAGTCCACTTCCTTCTATTTTAAATGTTTTGCGCGTATTGTGAAACATGAGTTTTATGGGGGCGGATTTTGCTGCGTGTTGCAAGCGGCACCATAATACAATTTATAATACATATATTTTTAAACAAATAATGAAGGAGACTTTAATACCCCTCGTGTCAGATGATACAAATTCTGTCGTTGCAGAAGCTGCCAATGATACCCATGAACCCACTAGAGAAAAATTTCAGGAAGCTATTTCTCACGAGCTAAAAAAGCTAGTAAGCAATGATGCTTACGGTCGCTGGTTTGAGGACGCTATTATTTCGGATGTTAATGAGACTGAGGCATCATTGGTTGTGCCTAGTGATATTCACCAAGTGTGGATTGAAGCCAACTACATGCCGGAGGTGCAGACTGCATTGTCATCTGTTTCAAATATGCCGCTCAAAATGCGAATCATTGTTGACGAAGCTCTCATAAAGAAGAGTGGGCAAGTGGTGGGTAATACCGCTAGTGACGAAGACAGTCATGCACTGGCAAACGGCAACGATGATAAACAATCGCAGAAAGTTCCAGCACAGGATGATTTTGGGCTGCATGTAGATGACTTTTTCACTACCTCTGATAATGGAGCTGATACCACGCGAAAGAAGCTTAAAAAAGCAGGGCTAAACCCGCTTTTCAATTTCGATCGTTTTGTTGTGGGTCAAAATAACGAGTTTGCCCATGCCGCTTGCATTGCTGTGGCAAATGCTGAACAGGCAATTTATAATCCACTCTTCATACATGGTGGCTCTGGTCTTGGCAAAACCCACATGATGCAGGCCATTGGTCAAAAGCTAATGTTGAACAAGCCTGGTGTGCGTGTTGTTTATCTTACATGTGAAAAATTTATTAATGAATTCATTGATACTGTGCGTAAAGGCTCACTGGAACGATTCCGCAAAAAATACCGCCGAGCTGATATTCTGTTGATTGATGACGTTCAGTTTCTCGGTGGTAAAGAGCGTTCGCAAGAAGAGTTTTTTCACACCTTCAACGAACTTCTTGATTTACAAAGTCAAATTGTTCTTACCTCTGACCGCCCAGCATCAGAAATTACCAATATTGAGCCTCGTCTCATTTCTCGATTTGAGTGTGGTCTTACAGTCGAACTGCAACCTCCAGGTATCGAGACACGCATGGCGATCATACGCCGTAAAATGGATGAGTGGGATGTTGCATTACATTCTGATATTTTGGAAATGATCGCTGAGCGCATACAGAGCAACGTTCGAAGGCTTGAAGGTGCATTGGTTCGAATTGCAACATTCGCATCGCTTGGAACTGAGCAGGTCACAGTTGAGCGTGCAGAGTATTTACTCAAAGATATCCTCCAGCAAGAAGGGAAGAAACGCGTTAATATCGATGCGATACAGAAAACAGTTACAGAATTCTACGATCTGCGTATGGCTGATATGACAAGTCGACGTAGGCCTTCCAATATTGCTTTTCCCCGCCAGGTTGCCATGTATCTGAGTAGAAGGTTGACTCAGTGCTCATTAATGGAGATCGGTGAAGCATTTGGCGGACGTGATCATGGAACAGTGATCTATGCAGTGCGTAAGGTGCAGCAGCGCATGGAGTCTGAGCCACAAGTGAGAGAATCGATAGAAATGATAACGACGACCCTTCATCGTAAATAGGGGCTGTTGTAGGGAAACTAGAAGCTACTTTTATGTGGCATCAATACCGGATGCAAACAGGCATTGAAAAATGCTCATGATTTGTTAAAGAGTTCTTGCCTTGAAGCCAGATTGCTCCAAAGTCCTTGCATCATGAGTTTGAATTTTGGACGTGTTAATCTCCGTGATTCAAGCATTGTAAAATCCCCTTAAAAATCACTCCATTCCCATATGAAATTCACGATCGGTAAGGAAGCACTCCTAGAGGGTCTCAATCAGGTTCAGCACGTAGTAAGCACGCGTGCTACATTGCCCATTTTATCTAATGTTCTCATTGAGGCTGCTGATGGAAAACTTAAGCTCACCACGACGGATCTTGATGTGGGTGTCAGCGGAAGCGTCGAGGCGAACATCAACAAAGAAGGTTCAACCACTTTGCCTGTCAAACGCTTGGTGAGTATTATTCGTGAGTTGCCAGCTAGCGAGGTAGAGATTTCTGTAGACTCAAAAAATCACGCTAGTATTAAGTCGGGCCCAAGTTTTTTTAAAATCATTGGCCTTGGCGAGGATGAGTTCCCTCCGCTTCCGAAATTTGAGGATGCTACTGAGTTTAAAATCAGCCAAGGGGTATTACATGATGCCATAAAGAAGACATCTTATGCGATATCATCAGATGAAACGCGCTACGTCTTGAATGGTATTTATGTCTCTTTCAAAGAGGGAAAGATGACTTTTGTTGCAACTGACGGTCGTCGCCTCGCCATGATTGAAAACGACCTAGAATTCCCTGCCAGTCACGAGACTGATATCATAATCCCGTCGAAGGCGATCAACGAGCTTCAGCGTATGCTTGGAAGCGAGGGGGGTGTAGTAGTTCGTTTGAGTGGTAACCAGATTAGCTTTGAGGTGGGCGGCAGTATTATTGTGAGTAAGCTCATTGAGGGCAATTATCCGAACTACAAACAAGTCATCCCGGGTGAGCGAAAGGAACGAGTCACCATCAATCGTGAGGAATTTCTCAATACCGTGCGTCGTGTATCACTATTGACATCTGAGAGTTCAAATTCTGTTAAACTTACTTTCAGCAAGGGAAGTATCGACGTGCAGGCTAACTCTAAAGACATTGGAGAAGCCAAAGAGCCTGTCATCGCCGATTACGATGGTGATGAATTTGCTATTGCATTTAATCCCGAGTTCCTCATGGCTCCTCTCAAGAACTTGGGAGAAGAAACCGTATACCTCGACCTTATTGATGGCATGAGTCCAGGCGTTGTTCGTATTGATGGAACATTCCTCTATGTCATCATGCCGATGCGTGTGAGTGGTTAACGGTCAAAGATTTTCATCAAACGCCTGTAGGTTTTTACTTACGGGCGTTTTTGTATGTCGGCTGTAACAAATTTACGATTCAATGAAGGCTATGAAATTCAACTCCCTTTGCTTGCTGGTCGTGATGTTGATATCATGCTCAGATAAGGCGTCTGTAGAGACTAGATCAGCTATTACGAAAAAGCCTACACATGAAGGCCGTGCTGTTATTGATCAAAGGAGATTAAATCCTGTTATCAGGCCAGGAGAGATTACAAATTTAGAGACTGATCAGTTGTTTGATATGATGCGAATGGGTAGAGTTGTCCTCATCGATGTGAGACCGTCATTTTTTTATCGTTTAGGGCACATTGATGGTGCTTTCAATTTGCCAAAAAGTAAATATGACGACTGGCAACCGGAGCTTCTACCTAAGATTAGACAAGCAAACGTTTCAGGACAAATTGTTGTGTTTTATTGTCAAAATGCTGGTTGCACCGATGCCTATAAAACTGCAATGAAGTTTGTGAATCTGGGTCACACAGTGTCCATCTATCGGGCGGGATGGAGAGAATGGAAAAGGGCAGGTCTCCAATAGCTCTGTGGGGTAGACGGTTTCACTAATGTCATTGAGCCCATACATTTTATTTAAATTACTATGGAAAATGACTGAGTGATTTACTCAGCATACTCAGCCCAAGAGGAAGTCGTTTCCCAGACCCTAATTTTAGAAATTCTGACCTCGGCTCTTACTGGGTAATCTGGATCTGCATCATTTACAAACTGGTGTAGTGACGACTTGGTGTGTTCATAAATGGTACGTGCCATAACTTCAGTGGTAGGGTCCTCGCTTTCAAATCCAATGATTCTCTCACCGTATGCTTCTTTGAAGAAATCAAATTTTGGGTCCTCCGTGTTCATGCAAAGTGCATGATCATAAGTTTCTAGAAAATCACCGATCATACGACCAATCAATTTGAAGTCGAAGACCATTTCTCTGTCGTCTAGGCTATTGGCTTCAAAAACTAATTCGACTTTCCTTGTATGTCCGTGGGGAAATCGACACTTATCAGGATGCTTGGAAAGTAGGTGTCCATTTTCTACCTCGATCATTTTGCAAATTCGGTAAGGCATAGTGTATTTAGGATGGTGGGTTCGCAGGAATTAGTGAAGCTTAATGACGCAAGTGTTATCGGATGCCAAGCTAGTGTGTCTTCCTTTGTTGTGAAAGGACACCAGCGGCCAAGAATTGGTAGGAATATATGGCTATTTTCAATGAAAGTAATGGCATCAAAATGAGCCATTGCACATAGATGATGTTGATTGAAGGAAATACGCCCGACAGGATTCGAACCTGTGACCGCCGGATTAGAAATCCGGAGCTCTATCCAGCTGAGCTACGGGCGCTTAAATGGTGCACGGATGGCTCGGGGGGTTTAATGCGCGAGTAATCATACGTCAAGACGCATCACAGAGTTACTTTACAACTAATTTAAAAAACGTCGGTGGAAACTATCCGTTTGGTAAATTGTCTTGTTCGTTTTCTATGCGCTCGGCTAGCCATTGCTTCATCATAGATTGGTAATTTAAATACCTTGAGCGTGCCAAACGCTTGATTCGAGCCAACATCCTTGGGTCGAATCTGAGAGTGATGGTGGTGGATTCACGTGAATCTGGTTTATGAATGGAAGTCGCCATTAGCTTGGGGCTGAGCTCGTTTTCTTTCCAGAATTCAGCTTCGGCTAATTCATCGGCAAAAGGCGGGATTTCATTCCAAGATTGAATAGTGTTCATAGTTCTGAAATTGAGTGTTATTTTATTTCTCCGTAGCTACGCTGATAGAATCGGTTTTCTGAATTAGTCATTTCGCGTGAGGATACTACTCTAGCATTTTTTCCATCTGTCCAAAAAGAGCAAAAAAGGTAGCGATCCTCAACGGTGCGACCCAACAGGTAGTATCGAGCTTCGCCATCCGAACGTTCAGTATCGGGCAGTAGTTTTATTGCAAAGGGGTCCTCAAAAATTTCTTCCAACTCTCGGGGAGTTGTTGCTTTGAGATCGACTGTTGAATTAGTAAAATCGAATTCCATGTGTGTGTGGGGGCTACGTTATCAATGCGTATTACTCACAATTACATAATGCATTACATTTGAACACGAAATTTTTCTATCGTTGTCGCGATTGCAGGGCAAGTTGTCTCAGCAGTGATTTTGCGTGAAGTGGATGTGTGCCGGGGTAAGCTGAGAGAATTTGAGCTAGCATGGCGCTTACCCTTGGGGCGGCGAAGCTGCTGCCAAAGACTTCTCTCTTTTCGCCTTTGAGCCAGGGAATAGTTTTTTCATGACCTGTGATCGCGAATTCGACCATGCTGTCTTTATTGAGTTGAAGTTTGGTGCTGTCATTTGGACATGCCCCGACCGCTATGACCGTTGGGAAATATGCGGGCCATTCTGGGGTGTGGAATCCAGCATTACTGCCAGATGAGACCACGTGAATACCTCGGAGGTATAGAGCATCCAGCCAACCCTTGTAAATGGATGTATCTTCTGCTCGTGCAGGTGCTCCAAAACTGCATTGTATGATTTCATAGCCACGCAATGCGGCCTCACGAACTCCCTCGCGGATTACCTCGGCACGAGACTCCTTGAAGTGGCCTAGCACTCGGAATGATCCTATGTCTACCTCAGGGGCAATGCGTTTAATAATTGCAGCTACTGCAGTGCCATGACCAAAAACATCTTCGCCTGACCCTTGCACGGTATTGATTTTACCGCCGCGGGATTCAATAACAACGTCATCAAGCAATTTCAGACCAGATAGATCAGGGTGGTTAGTCTCTATACCAGAATCAAGAATGGCTAATTTTACACCTGCACCTTTGGAGTTGATGAGAGCTTCCCTTGCTTGATTGGGAGAAATCCATGGTTCATCTGACATGATCACACATATAACAGCACGAAATTGTAACCAGACCTAGTGCGAAATTCAGATGGTGGGTCGTTAGACCACAATCGTTTGTTCTCGTTCGGGGCCGTTACCAACATATGTGACTGGTGCGCCTGCCAGCTCACCTAAGCGAGTCAGGTAGGCCCGTGCGTTTTCGGGTAGGTCAATCCATGAGCGGGCAGAAGTCGTATCAACCATCCAACCCGGAAGTTCCTCATAGATCGGCTGAGCCTTATCCCATGCATGACGATTGGCTGGCGGAAAGTCGTGGCGATTGCCGTCTATGTCATAAGCAACACAGATTTTAATATTTTCTCGCTCATCAAGACCGTCCAAAATAGTCACAGCAAGATCTGTAACTCCATTGACCATGCAAGCATAGCGGATGAGAACCATATCGAGCCAGCCGCACCGACGTGGCCGACCAGTGGTAGCACCAAACTCCATTCCGCGGGCGTGGAAATAATCGGAAATATCATCGTTTTCAGTAATGAACGGGCCTGAACCTACTCGGGTTGTATATGCCTTACAGACACCGACGACACGATCGATCGCTGTAGGAGGTAGGCCTGAACCAGTGCAGGCCCCACCTGAAGTTGTATTGGAAGATGTAACAAATGGATATGTGCCAAAATCTACGTCAAGGAAAGAACCCTGAGCACCCTCAAACAGAATAGTTTTACCATCTTTCCAAGCTTTGTGCAGTGTGGGTATCGTGTTGGTGACGTGCGGGCGAAGTCTATCTATGGCAGGAGCTACAGATTCCCACACCTGTTGAGTTGTGAAGGTTGGGAGATCGTGTTTTGCCAGAGTTTGATTAGCATCTGCTAGACGTATTTCAATGAGTTCCCGAGCAGCTTCCTCATCTAGCATGTCTGCAAGACGCAGGCCGTTGCGGTTTGCCTTGTCGGCGTATGTGGGGCCGATGCCGCGTTTTGTTGTGCCAATCTTATTTTTTCCTAGGGCAGCTTCACGTGCTGCATCGAGTTCGCGATGATAGGGTAAAACTATGTGTGCACGGTCTGATATGAGCAGCTTGTCTGTTGTGACTGGAATACCGACTTCCTCTAGATTAGTGATCTCCTTACATAGTCCAGTGGGGTCCATGACCACACCATTGCCGATGATGCAGGTTTTGCCCTCCCAGAGGATACCTGACGGCACCAGGTGGAGTATATACTTTTGGTTGTTGGCTATGACCGTGTGCCCGGCGTTGTTGCCGCCTTGGCCGCGTGCGATGACGTCAGCTGTTTCGGTCAAGTAGTCAACGATCTTTCCTTTGCCTTCGTCTCCCCATTGGAGACCGCAGATAATGGTATTCATAAATTATTTATAATTGAGGAGCAATTCGCTATATAGCTTAGCGGTTTGATTCGATGAGTTCAGCAAATTCCTCAAAGAAGTAAGTGGCATCGTTTGGTCCTGGGGCAGCTTCTGGGTGATACTGCACCGAAAATGCAGGGTGAACCGTATGGCGGAAGCCCTCAACCGTTTGATCATTGAGGTTGATGTGAGTGACCTCTACGTCATCGGGTAACGAGTCACCGTCTGTTGCAAACCCATGATTTTGAGCGGTGATGGTGACTTTCCCAGAGCGCAAATCTTTGACTGGGTGATTTCCACCACGGTGTCCAAATTTCAATTTGTAGGTGCTGCCACCGAAAACATGGGTCAGTATCTGATGACCCAGGCAGATGCCAAAGATAGGAGTTTTCCCTAACAGATTCCTCACCTCCTGGTGGATGTAGTCAAGAGCTGCAGGATCACCGGGGCCGTTTGAGAGGAAGACTCCGTCGGGATTCATGGCTAGTATATCTTCAGCTGATGTGCAGGAGTTTACAACTTTCACATTGAAACCGTTTTGCCGGAGATGCCGGAGAATATCATATTTGATACCAAAATCGTAGGCCACAATGTTGTATTTAGCCTCACGGAGCTCGCGATAGTTTCCCTCTTGTCCGGATGATGGGTTGGGGATAGTCCATTCGCGTGATTCACCATCCCAGTTGTATGTTTCTGGGGTGGAAACTTCTTGGACGAAATCGGAACCTTCCATGGGTGATGAATTCTGCGCAGCCTTCACGGCTTCATCAGCTGAGAGCTCCGTAGATATACATGAGCGCATAGCACCAGCAGAGCGTAGATGCTTAGTCAGCGCCCTAGTATCAACGCCTTCAATGCCAATGACTTTATGCTCGGAAAAGTATTCTGGTAGTGTTTGACGTGAGCGCCAGCTTGATGCTACCGGTGAGAGTTCACCGATGACGAAGCCGCGGACGTGTGGTTGGCTGGATTCGGCATCTTCGGGATTAATCCCATAGTTGCCAATGAGTGGATATGTCATGGTCACAATTTGACCGCGGTAGGAGGGATCTGTGATGATTTCCTGATAGCCCGTCATTGAGGTGTTGAAGCAGGCCTCACCGGTTGTTGTTCCAGTGTGACCGAATGATTCACCTTCGAAGGTACGTCCGTCTTCAAGTGCGAGAATTGCTTTCATATATAGGTGCCTGTGGCAGTGCGCGCGCACTGTGGAGGGCACAATGAGAATTTTCAAGCGCCAAGTTTTAAGATGGCATACATTGCTGCATATTTGGACTTATTAGCCACGCAGTGGGTGAGCGCTTGTCGTTACGGTAGCTGAAATGTGTCCAACGCAGGGGTTGCTCCCTGGTTGAGGCTTGCGTATCCATTTGCTGCTAAGTGAGTCAGGCAGTGGTATACGTCCTCTGGGTCGGCTCTGACAAATCGTGCGACTTGTTCAGCTGTTTGTGCTGATTCGCCGAGTGCGGATTTGACCTGCAGAAGGAGGGCAAGAAATATCCCGGCCGCTTTCTTGCCTGCCTCAACACCAGGTTGGTGGTATGCGTTAATATTCACAAGCAAAGCGTAAATGGAGACAGCACGTTCAAATAGAGCTATTAAGGCGCCTACCGTGCGAGCGTTTACTTCCTCAATGGACAGAGTGATTGATTTTCTTCCGTTCTCGTAGAGTGCGGTTCGGGTGCCGCGGAGAAAGCCTTGAAGGTAATCTGCAGCTGTGACATTTGGTTCGACTTCAGAACTTTCTCCTTCGCGACCTTTTCTCACTTCGATGAAGATTGCAAAAAAGTTAGGAACACCGTCTCGCAACTGCTGCACATATGCATGTTGGTCAGTTGATCCTTTATTTCCATAAACTGCTATCCCCTGATTGACAACCTTGCCATTGAGGTCTTTTTCTTTGCCAAGTGACTCCATGACAAGCTGCTGAAGGTATTTTGAAAACAGCACCAGTGAGTCCTTGTAAGGCAATACAACCATATCTTTATCGCCTTTGCCATTACCGGCGTGGTGCCATGCGAGCGCCAGCTGCATGGCCGCATTCTCTTCGACGTTTTCTGAGCGAGTGCGTTCATCCATGTCAGCAGCTCCACCGAGAAAGGCATCAATATCAACCCCTTGTAGTGCGGCAGGCACGAGACCTACTGTGGACATAATCGATGAGCGTCCGCCGACCCAGTCTTCCATCGGGAATGTGATGATGAAGTTATTTTCTGATGCGTAGTTAGATAATTTAGAGTTTGTGCCAGTCACTGCTACAGCATGGTCTCCAAAGTTTAATCCAAGTGCCTCATATGCTGCTACTGCTTCCAACATTCCATTGCGAGTCTCTGGAGTTCCACCAGACTTTGAAATGACGACTGAGAGCGTTTTGCTTAAGCCGGCTTGGGTGTTGGAAATATCTGCCAGAGTGGTGTCTATGCCCGCGGGGTCAGTATTATCGAAAAAATATGTCTTCAGAGGACTGCGGCTGCCGAGGGATTCGTAGATGAACTGAGGTCCAAGTGCGGAGCCCCCAATACCTATGATGAGTAGGTTTTCAAAGCGCCCGCCCTTGGGGTTAGTAAGTAATCCTGAGCTGATTTTGTGGGCGAAATCTTTGAGCGTTGCCAGTGGATCTGTGATTTGCTTTCTGATTTCCTCATTAGGAGCAAGTCCTGCGTTGCGCAACCAGTAATGACCGACCATACGCCCTTCGTCTGGATTCATTATTTCACCCGCTTCAATTTTTTTGATACCCTCAAATGCTCGATTGATTTCCAGATTGAGACCACTTTTGTAATCCACAGGGATATCCATTCGTGAGGTATCGATGGAAAAATTCAACTCAGGATAACGGGTGGTAGAATTTTGGAACTGTTGCCAATAGGATGTGGTCGACATATCGGCATCATTGAATCCACGTAGCCAAGAAACAAGTGATTACTGTAAATGAATGTGACATTAATTGTATAATTGTGCGATAAGCTGTCTAGAAGTTGCTGGAACAAAAATGCTATTTGTTAGCAAGGGGTAGTTAAGTAGCTAATCATTTTTTAGTTTGTTGCCCTATATTATGAAATTGAAATATGGGCATTTAGTAATGCATGCCTAAGCTGAATAATTTTACTCAGAAATCACAGAGCATTGACCTGTTGAAGTGGATTTGTTTACATAAATCATGGCTGCTACGTGTGATCCGAAAGATATGTTGAAACGGCACTTTGGGTTTGATGGGTTTTTGGATGCACAAGAGGAAGTGGTACAGAAAATATTAACTGGCCGAGATGGATTAGTGGTGATGCCGACAGGTGGTGGGAAATCTCTTTGCTACCAGCTTCCGGCAATGTGCCTTGATGGGGTGACATTGGTGGTTTCACCACTGATCGCACTCATGAAGGATCAAGTGGATGCACTTCTTGTGAAGGGAATACCTGCGACGATGATTAATTCGACTCTCGACCCTAGCGAACAGCGCGAGCGTATCAGGAAGATGTGTGCTGGCGAATATAAACTAGTTTATGTAGCGCCTGAGCGGTTTAGGGCATCATCATTCATGGAGGCAATCAAATCGGTAAATATTGCATTGTTCGCAGTGGATGAGGCGCACTGCTTGAGTCAGTGGGGACATGATTTCCGACCAGAATACATGAAACTTGGTATGGCACTTGAGGCGTTGGGAAGACCGCAGGCGCTTGCGCTGACTGCCACAGCGACTCCAACCGTCAGGGATGACATTATGAAAGTCCTAGCGTTGCGCAATCCATTTGAAACGGTAAGTGGCTTCAGTAGGCCAAATCTATTTCTTGCCATTACAACGGTGGATAAACATCGCCAAAAATACGCTCGTTTAGCTGATATTGTTAGCCAGTGGAAAACAGGGATTGTGTATTGTGCGACACGTAAAAGAGTCGAGGAAGTGGCGGAAACGCTACATGGACAGGGTATCAAATGCATTGCCTATCATGGAGGTATGAGCGAAGCCGAAAGAGAGGCTACTCAGAATACTTTCATTAGCCGTAAGGCTGATGTAGCGGTCGCTACCAATGCATTTGGTATGGGTATTGACCGCTCAGATGTACGTTTCGTAGTGCATTTTGAAATCCCGGGAAGTATCGAGGCATACTATCAAGAAGCTGGTCGCGCTGGTCGTGATGGTGAATCTGCATATTGTGAGCTGTTTTTTAATTATGCTGACACCCGCACACAGGAGTTTTTCATTGAGGGAGCAAACCCCAGTTATCAGACGATCTGCGAAGTTTATCGTTTCTTACTGAATGAATCTGATGACGATTTCGAAGTGAACTGTACGCTTGATCAGATAGCGGATGGCGCGGATGTTAAAAATGGAATGGCGGTAGGAAGTGCTCTGTCGGTTTTAGTTCGCGGTGCATACATTGAGCGTTTTGATATTAGCGGAAAACGGATGAAGGGTACTAGAATTAAGCACCCAGATATACTGGCAATGGACTTAAAGATTGATCGCCCTGCGCTTGAGGAAAAAGACAAGCGCGACCGTGAGAAACTTGATGCTGTGGTGCAGCTTTGTTATGGCAGGCAATGCAGACAGCAAGCGATCTTAGAATATTTTGGCGAGGGAAATGCCAAAGTGTGTGGTAATTGCGATATTTGCAATAATGCCGATGCGGAAGATGCGCGTGAGCCTCGTTCCGATGAGGAGCTTCTTGTTGTTAGGAAAGCATTGAGCGGAGTGGCTCGAATGAGTCGACAATCATCATCTGGCTGGGAAGGTATTTTTGGCAAAGGTAAAATAATACAAATGCTTATGGGGAGTCAGTCTCAGGAGATCAAGCGTGTTCGGCTCAACGAACTTAGTACTCATGGTCTGCTCAAATCATACGGAACAACCTACCTTAATGAGCTTTTTCGATCGATGCACGAGGCAGAACTAGTTGTTACTCAGAGGGGCGAGTATCCGCTGCTAACACTGACGCTGAGAGGTGAGGAAGTTATGTCTGGAAAAGCTAAACCCAATATTGTTTGGCCCGAATATCACACCCCTAGTCGCACAAAAGATGAATCCATTGAAATGGAGGAATATGATTTTGATGCTGCGCTCTATGATAGGCTTAAAGATCTTCGAGAAAAACTCGCAAAAAAGGGGGGAGTGCCGTCATACCATATTTTTCCTAATAAAACTCTGGAGCATTTTACTCGTTTGAGGCCTAAGACGCACGATGCGGGGTGTCGGATCAAAGGGGTAGGAGCGATGAAGGCGGAGAGGTATCTCAATTATTTTATCGATGAAATCAATCGAGAGTAAATATGATTGATTGAGAAATAGAGCCGAAATATCTGGCTTCTTGGGGAATGTGGATGTAAAATTCAGCTGCTGTGAATAATTTGATCAAACATGTGGAAGCGGGGGATGAACTCCATTCCCGAGAAGTAGAGGTAGCTGCCACCATGCTATTAGACGAATCGATTCCCGATGAAAAGAAAGCACAATTTCTCAGGGCTTTGACTGCAAAAGGTGAGACAGCTGCAGAAATAGCCAGCTTCGTTGAGTGTTTTCTTGAGCGGGCTGTTGATCCAGGCACTGGACATATGAAATTTGACGGCCCTACGATTGATGTGTGCGGTACGGGTGGTGATAAGTTGAATTTATTTAATGTGTCAACTACCAGCATGTTTGTAATCGCAGCTGGAGGAGCCACAGTGGTGAAGCACGGTAATCGCGGAATCACATCAAAAAGCGGAGGCGCCGATGTCTTGGAATCACTCGGAATCAACCTTGAAGTAAGTCCAGAGGTATTTCGAAAATGCCTCACTGAGGCGGGCGTTGGTTTTCTTTTCGCTCCTCTATACCATCCTGCGTTCAAGGCTGTTGCGGGAGTGCGTGGAATGCTGGCGAAGGAGGGTATTCGGACGATTTTCAATCTCGTTGGACCATTGCTTAATCCCGCACGACCAGAGTGTCAGCTCGTGGGCGTTTGTGACCCCGAGCTGGATTCTGTTTTTGCTGAAATCCTTCAGCGACTTGGTAGAGACAGCGCTTGGGTGGTTCACGGCATGACAGCAGATGGCTCACCTGTGGATGAAGTTAGTCTGCTAGGAGCTACGCGTATTTGTAAATCTGGCAGTTATCAATCGATTGTGGATGAGGAAGTGATGCCTCAAGACTTTGGTTTTGATTGTTGTTCCATAGCTGATCTTGAAGGGGGTGGGGCGGAGGTGAATGCCCGTATACTAACAGATATTTTAAGTGCCAAAGAATTGGGGCCAAGGCGCGAGATGGTGCTATTAAATGCTGGTGCAGGTCTTGCTTGCGCGGGTTTAACTGATTCTATGGGCGATGGGGTTCGTTTTGCCGCTGAGCTCATAGACTCAGGCAAGGCGCTAGAGCGTCTGCACAAGCTACAGAGTGTGGCGAAGTAACAACTAACAAAGTTTTCTGTGGCGTGGAACTAATCTTGTGCCATGTTATACCACTGAATCATTATTTTAATTAGTATCATGAGCCGTCGCGTCAAACCCACCAACATTCCCCAAGAGAGAGATTTTACTGGAGGAATGATTCACTCGCAATCCTGTGCATTTGTTGGCTCCACGGGCGAAAAAAAACTCGATGACCGTATTTCTGCACTTGCCAAGGATATTTCTGGTGGAAAAGAAAACTGCTTATTAGCCGAGATGCTGATTTCTGCAGTGCGAATATCTCGCGGCTCGGTTACGGAGGGTGATTTCAAAACAATGAACCGCTCACTAAAGGAGATGCGATTAGCGAGTGAGGTATTTTATCCTTACCGCAATTGCCGCAAGATTTCTGTGTTTGGGTCAGCCAGGACCGATCCTGAGGAGCCTGAGTATAAAGCAGCCGTTGAGTTTTCGCGCAAGATGCGTGATGCAGGGTTTATGACGATTACTGGGGCTGGGCCAGGTATAATGGCGGCTGGAAACGAAGGGGCAGGTCGTGAAGATAGTTTTGGGCTTAATATTAATTTGCCTTTCGAAGCTGCCGCCAATGCATTTATTTCAGGTGATGATAAATTAATTGATTTTAATTTCTTTTTCACTCGAAAGTTGTCGTTCGTGAAGGAGTCGGACGCAGTTGCAGCATTTCCCGGTGGTTTTGGCACCATGGACGAGATATTTGAGACACTTACGTTAATACAGACGGGTAAAGCAACTATTTACCCACTTGTGTTAGTTGATGCTAAGGGCGGAAAGTATTGGAAGTTTTGGCAGCAATTCGTGGTAGAGCATCTCAGCCGCCTTAAACTGATTTCAGAACATGATTTTTCGCTCTACAAGGTGACGGACAATGTAGATGAGGCGGTTGAAGAAGTGACGCGTTTCTACTCTAACTTTCATTCCTATCGCTATGTGGGAGATATGCTCGTCATCCGAACACAGAAAAAACTTAAGGAAAGCATTATGAAAAAACTCCGTGCGGATTTTACTGATGTTCTTAAGAGTGGAGGGTTTAAACAATCTGGGCCACTTCCTGCTGAATCTGATGAGACAGACCTTGCTGGCCTGAACCGGCTAATTTTTCGCCATCGCCGCCGCAACTTTGGGAGGTTGCGTGAACTGATCGATGTGCTTAATGGCTGAGAAATATATTGGCTCTGAATTACCTAGTTGTGCCACGTTGTGTAGCTTAGATTTAGAAGTTACGACACTGGTAGCTTGATCGTCATACAGTTCAATATGAACAGGAAAAGGGACACAGCACTGAGCCGTGTCCCTATGATTTGATTAGTAGTATGCAAGTTGGTCTTTAGTCGTAATAACTTAAGACTTGTAGCGAAGGCGCTTTTTGTGGCGATTCGCCTTCATGCGCTTTTTACGCTTATGCTTACTGATTTTTGCCTTACGGCTCTTTTTCAGACATCCCATAGTGTTGGTCGGTTAATAATTTGTTTGGTGAAGTTAGCCCTTTCGATTGAAAATGGCTGGAGATTTTCTAGAGAACAATTTTAGAGAGTGGATACTCAATGATGCCCTCGGCGCCCAGTTGCTTTAGATCAGGAATGATGTGGCGTGCCACGGATTCTTCAATCACAGTTTCGACTGCAACCCATTTTTTTTCTGAGAGCTGCGATACAGTTGGACGGCGCAGCGATGGTAGTAGTTCGATCACATCTTGCAAGGATTTTTCGGGAAGATTCATTTTTAGTCCAACTTTACCACGGGCTTCGAGCGCTGCCTTGAGCATCAATACCATGCGGCCCATTTTGTCTTTTTTCCACTCGTCTTGATAAGATTCTTTGGAAGCGTAAAAGTGTGGAAAAGATGTCAGAAGGGTATCGACGATGCGTAGGTTGTTCGCACGCAGCGAGGAACCGGTTTCTGTAACATCAACAATGGCATCAACAAGATCGGGGACCTTGACCTCAGTGGCGCCCCAAGAATACTCTATATCAGCAGATACATTGTTCTTTTTGAGGTAGTTACGGGTAATTTCTACGCCTTCTGTAGCAATGCGCTTTCCTTCGAGATCCTTGACGTTTTGGATGGGGGAATCCTCAGGGACGACAAGAACCCATTTCGTAGGTCGCACGGTTGCGCGAGAATAGGGGAGCTCTGCCAGATCGACGAGTGCATCCTCATGAGTTGATGCCCAATCGAGACCGGTTATACCGCAATCAATGAAACCTTGTGATAGGTAGCGCCCAATTTCTTGAGCTCTAATTAAATAAATATCAAGGCTTTGATCATCGCTATCAGGCCTGAGCCCACGTGATGACATGTGTATATTAAAACCTGCTTGCTCTAGTAATTTGACTGTTGGGTCTTGGAGCGAGCCTTTGGGTAGGGCTATTTTGAGTTGCTGTGACATGACTAGGTAAGAACAACGCAGCCTGCGTTGTGGGCATTTTCCATAGTTGGCAAATGCTTAGGAATCAACGTGAAACTTGAGAATTAATGACAACGCGAAATAAATATTCACTTTTACACATTATTGACGCCTTTCAGGCTTGCGGTACAAGTCATGTGAGTTGATTCTCCGCGCATCATGAATCAAGAAGTTCTTTCTCAAGCTGCCAACGAAGCCCGTGGACTCGCTATTGACGCTGTCCAAGCCTGTTCCTCTGGTCATCTCGGCCTGCCATTGGGTTGTGCTGAAGTCGGCGCGGCTCTATTTGGCAGCAGTCTAAGTTTCCAACCCTCAGCGCCTAAATGGCTTAACCGAGATCGTTTTGTGCTCTCAGCAGGTCACGGATCAATGTTTCTCTACAGTTGGTTACATATGTCGGGTTACGATGTGTCACTTGAAGAGGTTAAAAATTTCCGTCAGCTACACAGCATAACACCTGGTCATCCGGAATTTGACGAGACACCTGGTGTAGAGGCTACGACAGGACCTCTTGGTCAAGGCGTTGCCAATGCTGTTGGTTACGCAGTGAGTGGGAAACGTGCGGCAGCTAAATACAATACTAGCGAACACACGCTTTTTGATCACCATGTAGTGGCCTTGATGGGAGATGGTTGTTTCCAAGAGGGTGTTGCCCGCGAAGCGATTTCGTTTGCGGGCCACAACAAGCTGGATAATCTAATTTTAATCTACGATAGTAACGACGTCACGCTTGATGCCATGGCTGACGTTACACAAAGCGAGGATGCGGCAAAATTTTTTCTAGCGCATGGTTGGAATGTATCAACCATCGATGGGCATGATCTCGATGCTGTGGTTGGTGCTGTTGATGGAGCAAAGGCTAATGATAACGGTCAACCCAACGTGATCATAGCCAAGACCACGATTGGCAAGGGGATTCCAGAGGTTGCTGGAACAGCCAAGGGTCACGGGGAAGGTGGTGCCAACTTTGCTGATACTGCTCGTGCAGCGATGGGTCTTCCGGAGGAAAAATTCTTTATTTCCGATGAAACCAAGAGTTATTTTTCTGAAAGGCAAACTCAGCAAGAAGCACAGTTTCGTGCATGGAATGATACTTACCAAGAATGGACGGCTGCAAATCCTGAGCTTGCTGATGAGCTTTCCAGTGGCGTTGCTAAAGTGGTGCCAAGTGACTTGCTCGATCAGATCCCGGAATTTGCTGCTGACTATAAAAACGCAACGCGCGCCTCGGGTGGTGATGTGATTCAGGCGGTAGCCAAGGCGATGCCAAACTTTATCACGGGGTCAGCTGACCTTTACGGATCCACCAAAAATTACATTACTGATGGTGGTGACTTAACACCTGAAAACCCCACTGGCCGTAATATTTGGTATGGGATACGTGAGCATGCCATGGGTGCGATCAGTAATGGTATTGCCTATGATGGAATCTTCCGCTCTTCATGCGCTACTTTTGCTGTTTTTGCTGATTATTTGCGCCCATCGATTCGGCTTGCAGCACTTGCCAATCTCCCGGTCACATATATTCTGACCCACGATTCGGTTGGTGTCGGTGAAGATGGCCCGACTCACCAGCCAGTCGAAACCGTGAGTGGTCTGCGCGTGATTCCAGGACTTGATGTGTTTCGCCCAGCTGATCCTGAGGAAACTGCTGGTGCATGGGCAGCTTCTATGCACCGCACTGATGGCCCGAGTGCACTATTCTTAACTCGTCAAGCGGTGCCTACCTACAATGAGACGCCAGTGCAGACGCGCCGTGAGGGATCGTATAAAGGTGGATATATTTTAAAACGAGAAACAGCAGAATTGGAAACCATTCTTTTAGCGAGTGGTTCTGAAGTCGAGCACGCAATGGAAGCTGCCGAGCAATTAGGTGCCGGAACACGAGTGGTGTCGATGCCCTGCATGGAGCGGTTTGATCGTCAGGCTTCCGAATATAAAGAAGATGTGCTTCCCGCGAATTGTAGACGCCGCGTAGCTATCGAAGCAGGCGTATCTGGCTTATGGTGGAAATATGTGGGCGACAGTGGCAAGATTTGTGCGATTGATCGTTTTGGTATTTCTGCCCCTGGTAATACTGTTATGCAAGAGCTTGGAATGACTGCTGGAGACGTGGTCACGGCCGTAAATTCATTAAGTTAAATCATTTGAACTAATAGACAATTATCCTAAATTAAAACCATGAATATCGCAATTGGAGCAGATCACGGAGGTGTTGATCTTAAGCACGCTATTATTACTCACCTGCAGGCACAAGGACACGCAGTCAAAGACTACGGAACAGATGGATTAGACTCGGTTGACTATCCTGACTTTGCGAATCTGGTTTCTCGAGGATTAACCCAAGGCCGGTATGATCGTGGCATTCTCATATGCAAATCAGGTATTGGTATGTGCATGGCCGCGAACCGGCATAGAGGAGTCCGGGGTGCCAATGTGCGCACTGTTGAGGAGGCAGAAACCACTCGCGAACATAACGATGCCAACGCGCTGTGTTTGGGTGCAGCGCATCTTGATAATGAAACAGCTCTGAAGATAGTGGATGCGTTTATTATCACAGAGTTTGATGGTGGTCGTCATGAAACACGTGTTAGCAAAGCCTCTGGCAGCCGACTAGCCGTGTCTGATCCTGAGCTCCACGATGCCATAGCGGCGGAGGAGAGACGCCAGTCGCTGAATATCGAGCTAATAGCTTCAGAAAACTTCACTAGTGGAGCTGTGATGGAGGCGCAGGGAAGCCTGCTGACTAACAAGTATGCTGAGGGTTACCCTGGTCGCCGCTGGTATGGTGGTTGTGAATTTGTTGATGTGGCTGAACAGCTTGCAATTGATCGTGCTAAGCAAGTATTTGGGGCTGAGCATGCAAACGTCCAACCGCATTCTGGATCACAGGCGAACACGGCTGTGTATTTTGCTATGCTGAAGCCAGGCGACAAGATCCTAACCATGGATCTTGCTCATGGTGGTCATCTCACGCACGGACATAAGGCTAACTTTTCTGGTAAATTCTATGAAGTCACTCATTACGGTGTCAGCGAAGATGATGAGAGAATCGATTACGATTCACTTGAAGAAATTGCTGAGCAAGTTAAGCCCAAATTAATTACCACAGGCGCTAGTGCTTATCCTCGGGAAATTGATTTTGAGAGAATGGGGGAGATTGCTCGCAAAGTTGGCGCTTATTTATTTGTGGATATGGCGCATATTGCGGGCCTTGTTGCCGCAGGAGTACATCCCAGTCCTGTGCCGCACGCTGACTTTGTTACTTCCACTACGCACAAGTCATTGCGTGGACCACGAGGCGGCATTATTCTCTGCAAAGAAAAGTATGCAAAAAAAATCGACGGGATGGTGTTTCCCGGAGTTCAAGGTGGCCCTTTGATGCATGTTATTGCGGCAAAGGCCGCATGCTTTGGCGAAATCTTGAATGGAGACTTCAAAAAGTATTCGCAGCAAGTTGTAAAAAATGCCCAAGCACTTGCTGCTCGACTGACTGAGCATGGCTACCGCATCGTATCTGGCGGTACCGACAACCATTTGATGTTGGTAGATCTGCGCCCAGCTGGCATAGATGGATCTATCGCTCAGAATGCGCTTGATGAGTCAGGTATCACAGTTAACAAAAATTCTATTCCCTTTGATACGGCTGGGCCATTCAAGCCAAGTGGTATACGCATTGGCACGCCTGCTGTGACCACACGAGGTATGAAGGAAAAGGACGCAGAGAAGGTGGCTGATTTCATCCACGATGCGCTTCAAAGCCATAGTGACGATGCCAGGCTCTCGGAAATTCGTGAGATGGTTTATGAGTTTAACCGAGGTTTTCCGCTGCCAGAGTAACGAGTTTACTCCGCTGTGATCGTATAAATTTTCCCGTTAAGGCAAACAATCATCAAGCTGCCGTCCTGATCCTCGTTGAATGAGACAATCGAATTGATCTTACCTTGCTGGGGTCTAAGTCGATCTGTCCAGTCTTCGGTATTGATCGCCTTGCCGTTTTTTAATTCGAATGACCAAATACGTGGGTTTGCATAATCGGCGAAAAAATACTTACCTTGGAGTTTCTTGATGGGGCCACGATAAACGTAGCCACCTGTAACAGATAGTCCCTGATTTGATTTGGTGCCATGTTTATAAACGTAGATGGGATCAACGGATTGGCTCGGTTTGTTACCGCCAACACCGTTCTTGGGTGTTGCAATCAAGCCTTCGCGTAGTCGCCAACCGTAGTTTGCACCACGACCTTTCCCAGCAGCCATGAAATTGATTTCTTCCCATTGGTTTTGCCCTACATCGCCAATATAAAAATCGCCGGTTTTTCGATCCCATGAACATCGCCATGGATTGCGCAAGCCATATGCGTAAATTTCAGACTTGGCGTTGGGCTGGTTTTTGAAAGGATTGTCTGAAGGTATGCGGTAACCTGTTTTTTGGGATACATCAATTCGCAGCAGTTTTCCGAGATAGCTGGATAAATCCTGGGATCGTTTCTTGGGATCGTTTGCGGCGCCGCCATCACCGGTAGCTATGTAAAGATAGCCATCGGGCCCGAAGCCAATCCACCCACCATTATGATTTCTCGCATCCTGTTTGAAAGTAAGCAACAATTCGCGTGTGTTGGCATCACAACGTAGCATGCCGATGCCGCTGGCAGTGAATCTGCAGATTTCGGTGTCACCCTGCGTGTTGGTGTAATAAACATAGAAACGTCCAGTTTTAAGGTAGTCTTTACTGAATGCTAAACCTAACAGGCCCTGTTCATTCATGCGTATATTGATGTGTTTGGTGATGTTGAGGAATTCCTGCTTCTTGCCGCTTTGTCTGTGCAGCAAGCAAATAACACCTTTTTTTTCAACAACCCATAGATGGTTAGTTTCTCCAGCGGGTGCTTCAGCCCATACTGGGTTTTTGAATCCGGAGGCAAGCAAAGTGGTGGTAACTTTTGCCGAGGCAGGTAGAGATAATACTAGGAAAATAAAAAGCCGAAAAATATGCATAACAATGATTACCTTAATGCTGGTTTGCTGTGCTGCAAGCCATGAAATAAGTTATTGATCAATGTAGCTGCCTAGAGCAATCTTGAGGGAAGCCCGAGCGCGAAACAACTGACTTTTAACGGCAGACACAGATAAATTGAGCACGCTTGCAATCTCCTCGTAAGGCATTCCCTCATATCGGCGCAGAACCACAGCCATGCGTTGTTTTTTCGGCAGATTTGCAATAGCTCGATCAACTGCACATTGAAGTTCTTTGTGAAGTATTTCATCGTCAGGTGACTTCGTTACATCATCAGGCGTTTGTAAGTGATGGTCATCCTCACGCTCATCCATTGAGTACTCTTTTCTGCGGCTGCGTTTTCTGCTTTCATTAAAAACAAGATTGCGAGTGATGGTAAAAAGAAATGTAGTGAACTTCGCTTTGCGTTCATAGCGAGGGGCGCTTTTCCAAATACGAATAAATACCTGTTGAGCGATATCCTCTGCGTCAGATGAATTGCCTAACATTTTGGCCACGGTGCCGATAACAGCTCCTTGGTGGCGCTCAATGAGCTCTTCAAGTGCTTTTTCATCACGGTTTCCTATACGCAACATTAATCCAACATCCACATTGTCATTTGTGAGCTTTTTGGGTGCTGTCTCTTGATTGGGTGAATCGTTAGTCATCTGGATAACGGGCGGCGTGTCAGGTAGCTCGACATGATGTCAATGGATGGTAACGGTATGGATAGAGTGGATTTTGTGGATATACCGTATGAAACAATGCAACCGAATGAAAGTTGCAACATTTTCACCCTAATTGTCCAGCTGGCAAGGCGATTCTGAAGTAACGAGCTCTGGGCAATCGGAGCTTTTCATAACGCACGTGATCTGATAACTAACTCATGCGCTTATGGGAACGACGACAGAAGAAAAAAAACTGAAACCAGTACAGAAAAGTGGCTGTATCAAAAAACTTGCAGTTCTGTTACTCTTGACGGTGATGGCGTATCTCGGTGTGCACATCTGGTTTTTATGGTTACCCGCCGGAAGTCCTGATGCCACCAGTAAAGCATTCATCGATGCCACTATTGCAGGCAAACGCGTGTTCCCCGCTCTTAGAGCATATCCAATGGATCATATTGATGGACGGGCAGAGATACTTAGTGGAGCAACAGTTGACCCACCGATGTTGAAGATTCGGCTCGAAACTGCTGTTGAGCGCAATTATCCGATTACATTTACAGAAGAAGAGATCAATAGTTGGTTGAGTAAACGTGTTATGTTGAAGCAAGGCGGTTTGGTAGAACCCTATGCTGAGGCACGCGGGGTGTGGGTAGATTTTAAAAAGAATCAAATTGAGATTATTATCGAGCGAGATGTATTGGGGAAAACTCATGTGACATCAATGTTCCTGCACTTTGTTCGTAGTAAGAGAGGCTTTGGCATTAGGCGCGATACATCTCATATTGGTCAAGTCAGGGTGCCCGGTGGCTTTGCTCGACTTATCATGGGGGCTTTTGAAAACCTTGCTAGTGAGCTCGCCGAAGAAATGAAACCATACAAGGAGAATGAAATCCGAGATGTTCGTGTCGAAGATGGTAAAATCACCCTCGATCCGCGCAAGCCAGAGGAAAGGTTATGATCTCCCCACGAGACAGTCTTATTCTAACTGCGAGTTTTTGTCTCGTTTATGCTGCGCCTGTTAGCGCACAAGATTTGGCCCCAGATGAGCCTGATCCACCTTTTAATATTAGGCCTGTTATCCAACCTGAACTTCCAGCTGTTCCTCGCAAACAAAGTGCGACTAAGTTCGGTAATATAACGGTGGTTGGTAGCAATCAGCAGATACGTGGTGGAATTGCATCGATGGCTCGTGGTGTTTTTACTGAGCTAAATGAGCTTTGTAGCCAGAAACAGAGGCAGCTGAAAATCCCAATCGTCATTCGTTTATACGGAACCCAAGGAGATGTAAAAAAAAAGCGAAGTATCGCTAGCGATATCGTGCTAATAGAAGGACAGTATCAGCTTAACATACATATCCATTTGGCCCGTGGGATCGACTGGTCTAAACTACGATACCATGTCATGGAAATGCTTCTTTATGAGCGTGGCTTGGGGAATGGGCAAGTTGTGGAGGATGGGGAGCGAGTTCTGGTCAAGCCGTGGTTAGTTGTTGGTTTGTTAGAGGTCCTCAACATTCGAGCAAATAGAAGTGATCGCAAACTCTATCAGTCAGAAATACCATATCTTGAAATTCTGTCGCTACAGAGCATTTTTGATACCTCAGAGAGCAAATGGTTGGCCTTAGCAGGGCTTAAACCCATTGCTTTCCGCGCTATTTCTGGCGCCATGGTCAGTTCTTTAGTTAGACAACCTAAAGGTAAATCGAGTGTAGCATCCTATCTCGCCGATTTCGCGACATTTAAGGGCGAGGCAGAAAACCTCATGCGCCAGCATTTCCCATCAATGAATCAGTCAAGCAACAGTCTTGAGAAATGGTTAAACTTAGAGATGCTTGAGTTAGGCACAGCAAAGGTTAGCGAGGTATTTTCTATATTTGAAACCGAAAAGCGCCTCAACAGTATTCTTGTTTTGCGTTACCGTGATGAAGAAGATGTTGCTAAAACTATTCCCATTCATGATTACGCTGACGTTATCCAACTAAAAAGCATGCGTGAACGCTCTGAGGCAGTAGCCGGCGTGCGAGCTGAACTCAGCCGCATTAGCTATCGATGCTTCCCGACGTATCGGCCGTTAATCTATGAATACGACATGATAGTTAGCGATATCGTAACCGCTTCTGCTGACAACATAGACACTCGCTTGAAAAATTTATCAATCAAACGGCAGCAGAAAAAAAATGCAGCTACACGAGTGAGAGACTACTTGGACTGGTATGATATTACACAGTCGAAAGAAATCACTGCTAGTTTTCGGGAATATCGAGAATTTAGTGATAAATTAGGAGAAAAAGCTCTACGGCGAAAAGAAGACGACTTCACAAATAATTATTTGGAGCGTGTCCAGCGAATCTATGGAGGAGAAAAGAGCAACTAAAAGATGCCAAATGCTAGAATGTGCCATTCAATTTTCTGCCTATCCAGAAGACTCCTAATAGAAAAACTAGGGATGCAGCAGTGATCCAGTGTGACCAAAGCGGTGTTCGGGTTTCCATGGGGCTTGGATCAGGAAGAGCTCGGATTTGATTGATTAGTGATTCTAGATCATCACCCGTCATAAGGCGTCCATTGGAGACGCGTGTCATTTCTTCAAGCACATCAGCTCGGGCAGGCATACCGGTTTTTTCTACTTCTGTTCCCTGTGCTAACAGCGTGGTCTTTATTCCATGCGTAGTATCTTCACCGATGGCAGCTTCGATTTTCCATGCACCTGGTTGTGCAATCTTAAATCTGCCGCTGTAGCTACCCCAAGTTCCATCTGCTTTTTCTAGACTTATGCGTCTACTTGTTCCGTCCGGAGATGTTATGTCTACGAGCACTTTTCCTTTTTTTATGGGAGCTCCGTATTGGTCAAAAGCATTCGCGTTAAGTGTTACTGAGTCTCCGGGTTTTGGGCGATCTGGTGTGAAGTAGAGGCGAATGCGTTCACCGGCGGCCATGTTGCGCTGATATGACATCCAACGAGCGACCTGACCCCAGAATCGATAGTGGTAAAGATCCTCCACGCCGCGGCGCCAGCGCCATGCCGAATCGTGGCCCAAGAAAAGAACCTTGCCGTTACCTGCAGTTTTTGTAACCAGCATTGGGATGCGTCCAAACTCATTAGATCTATTTGTATTTACGGCTAGCACGTCGGTGCCACCTTTGCTTTTAACGACAGGCGCGTGCCAGTAAAAACCGGGTAGGTTTTTCCAAATAATCGGGTTTTCCTCTTCAGTATCACCTAACATAGTTAAGAGCGAACCCTTGCCCTCGCTTGTTAGGTTGAGTTTAGATGCAATCATGCCGCCATAGCCCTCTTTTTTCTTGTCGTCCAAGATGACAGGGATGAGGTCACCTAGCTCGCTTTTCTCGAGTGTGAAAATATTACCTCTGGAACCGGGGATGAATACGATGCCGCTCGCCTGTTGCTCCACAAGACCTCTAAGAAGCTTAGCCTGATCCTCAGTCAGGCCCTGTGCGCCCGATTTGTCGATACCCACGTCACCAATAAAAACCACATCGTATTTTTGAAGATCCTCTAGTTTCTCAGGAAACTTCTGAATGTAGCCAGGGCCGTCACCCATGCCAAGTTGTGGATGCAGTAATAGACAGTCAACCTTAACGCCAGGGTCCCTATAGAGGGCGTTGCGGATAAACCTATATTCCCAGCGTGGCCAAGTCTCGATAACTAGAACGTTTAATGATTCTTTGCGCCCGGCTATATTAAACCTGCGCTTGTTATTTTTTGACACCATCTCTTTGTTGGCGACAGGGATAGATAGTTCCAACGTTGAGCTTCCCTCTGTCGAGAGGCGCCAGAGCAAGGAGTCAAAGTATTCACTATTGGCTGGAATAGTAATTCTTTTGGTGCGCTCAATGCCAGTTTTTGTGTCTTTCAAACGCACTATAGTTCGGACGTCGCGATCCAAAGATGAATTAATTGTGAAGGGTATTTGCACGTTTTCACCCACGATGCCGTAAGTCGGTGCTGTAACATTTGAAATATCTAGGTCAGGAAGCCGCTCGACACTACCCGTGGGAATTGCGAAAAGCGGAATGCCTCGTCGGCGCATTGTTTGAGCTGCAGCCACTGGAACATTACCTACATTCCAGTCGCCGTCCGAGAGTAGTACGACAGCGCGTAAATTTTCGTGGTCTGATAACAGAGTATCAATTGCTCCATGAATATCCGTGCCTGCAAGTGCTCGTGTGGCTGGGTCAGTATCTTCTGGTGGGGCAGAAAATGACTGAGTGAATACTCGGTTATCTTTGTCATTTTTGAGTTTAATAAACGATTCGCTTTCGAGGACTTTATTAATCCATTCTTTACGGGTGACGACTTCTTGATTCGCGCTCAGTTCAGAGGGTAGGATAGCATCGGCGGTAGTTGTGGAGCGTGATGCATCGTATAGGATCGCGATCTCTGGTTTGCTGTCAGGGTCTGTTACAACCCGCCACTCTGGCTGCCACAGCATCAAAACTACAATCAGGGCACAAATAAAACGAAGCGTCTCTAGGCCTGCGGTACGCTTAGGCCTGGCGGAGCGTTTAACCGCTGTCAAACAGAGCAATATGATTATTGCGAGTGCTATTGAGCTAATCCCAAAAGTGGTTGGTGACGGCGAGAAAGTTAAATTGGAAATAGAGAAATTCAAGATCTTGGATTTGTAGTTTAGGGCTTGGATTTTTTTACCTTTGGCTGCAGGCAGAGGATCGCCTCGGTGATGAGGAAAACGAGCATTGCAATGAGAAAAGCACGCCAAATTTCGCGTGCTAGTGAGTCTGATTGTCCCTTGTCTTCAAACAACTTAAACGAGGTTCCTTCTAACAGACTATTAAGGTTGTCGTTGGTAAGTATCTGCCGCTGATCTTCTGAAACGGGGCGGTTAATTGCCAAGAGGCGTTCACCCAGCCGCCATACTCCCGCTTCGTATGAGGCGTTAGATGAATTTGATTTAGCGTGTGTATCTAGACGTGTTCTGGTTTCACCATCGTTTGCTTGAGCCTTCTTGCTGCCCGCGATCGCGGCAAAAGCAGAGCCGAAGCGGGCATCACCCATAGTAATCATACGCTGCACCACAGGAAGCAATACATCAGCATCTGCTAGATTGGACCATTTGTAATCAGGTAATGTGCTGATAAAAATAGCTGTGCCATCGCCTACAACTCGTCGGACAATGAATCTTTGGTCATCATCCCAACTCGCGAGTGAGGTGGCATCTCCTTCGATTGAACGGCGTTTGATCGACTTGAGTTTAGGCACTGGTATGCGTGTGCCCTCTAGACCGTTTCGAAGTGGACCGTCTGTTTCATTCCATTCATCGATGATGAAGTATTCTTGGTTTGGAGAGACTGTTTGGTCTCCCCAACTCATTCCGAGATAGGCTATATTTGATGATTCGCGCGGTGGCATGATTAAAGCTGCTCCACCAGTTTCAATGAAACGAGTGAGCTCTTGTGCTACTGGACCCTCTGGTAGGGGAGCCTGCCACACAATTAGAGATGTGCTCTGCCAATCAATTTCATGCGCGCTTGCGGGTGATATGCGTATGCTTTTACTTTGATCGTATGTAGGTGGTGCTGATGCTAGCGCTAGCCAGTCTGCAGACTCACCTCCTTCTGTAACAATGTAAGTCTGAGTGGGTGAGTCCTTGCCGTAAGCGAAGAAAGAAACATTGTCCCGTAAATTGGTGTCAGATGGCACCGAGACAAAGCCATGGCCATCATTATTAAGTTTTCCCAGTGGGAGTCGTTTTTTGAAGCGATATGATTGACCGCTTATAGTTACTTTGTCGGCAGTGCGCGTTCCATTTACGCTATAAGTAATGGGCACAGCAGCAAGCTCTGCGGATTCTGATCGGAGAAGTTCCAGATCGAGCACCAGTTCTCCAGCTTTACGGCGTGAGGACACAACGCGAATGGCTAGATTATTCTCTGGAGGCGATGCCAATGATAATACACGCAAAGTAGTTTTCTCTGGTAAATCTCTCAACCCGGCATTGATGGCCGCCCACCTGCCTTGCTGGGGCGACCAGTCAGATAGCTGCATGTCAGAAGCTACCCAGATTTCGGTGCGGCCTGTGGACCTATCCAAAACATAATCGATAGCAGATGAAATGAGTGCAGGAATGGATGAACGGGTGTCGGTAGCAGAGGTGGAGGATAGCTCTTCCAGAACGTCGGGTGATGGGACGTCTTGGGCAACACCTGAGGCACTATCGATTAGAACTAGCCTGGGGTTATTGAGTCCATCTAGCGACTTTCGCACACTGGCGAGTGCACTTGCGCGTTTACTCACGCGACTACCGGGTGCTTGTTGTTCCATACTAGCAGACCGGTCTAGTAAAAGGATAACCGTGTCAATATTGGTGCCACCCCAGTTTGAGAACCCACCTATAAGTGGGCGTGCAATGGCAAAAATTAAGGCAGCAATGGCCAGTGTGCGGCTCGCTAGAATGAGGAGATACTTGAGTTTCTTTTTACCACGTGATTCGCGAGTTGCCTTGAGCAGGAATTCCATAGCAGCCCACTTCACCGTGCGATGTCGCCTGCGGTTAAGGAGGTGAATAACGATAGGAATGCTGGCTGCAAACAAGCCCCAGAGGAGAGATTGTTGGAGAAAAGACACGAGTTAGTAGAAAAGTTGGTAAAAGGGTTTTACTTGCGAGCCTTTTTTGGAAGGCGGGTTGTAAGGAAGTTGTGCACGATTTCTTCGTAGTTCTGGTCCGTCGTGATGAGATGATAGTCGGCGTGCACATCATGACACTTCATGCGCACTGCTTGCATGAAATTTCTCATGGCTTGACGGTAGTCCTCTGCAATGAGGACCGGTTCGGCGACCACAGCGGTCTTGTCCTCCATATCAACAAAGCGATGTGGGCGCTCGAAGTCGAACTCGATCTCTTGTTTATCGAGCATGTGAAAAACTGCAATGTCATGTTTGCGATAGCGGAGGTGTTGTAGGGCATCACCAAGGGCATTTGTATCACAAAACAGATCGGACATAATGATGACTAGTGCACGTTGACCTATTTTTTCTGCGATGGTGTGTAATGCCTCGATTAGTCCGGTTTCGCCGCTGGGCTCTGTCTTGGCGAGACTCTCGAATATGTGATTTAGGTGTGCGGCCCGGCGGGTAGGGGGGATCTCCAAATGGATTTTCTCTTGGCATATTGATAGCCCTGCGGCGTCACCTTGGTCCACTATGAGGTAGGAAAGGGTGGCAGCTAGTTTGCGTGCAAACTGAATCCTAGCATCATGCGTAGCGCTGAATCCCATAGAGCCACTGGCATCCAGCACGAAGTATGCTCGCAGGTTTGTATCCGCCTCAAACTCTTTGATGTAGTATCGATCGGATCGAGCATAAGCTTTCCAATCCAGCCTGCGCGTGTCATCGCCCTGCACGTACTTTCGGTATTCCGCAAATTCTACAGAGGATCCGCGGTGTGGGGATCTGTGCCTGCCAGCGACGTTTCCAGTCATGGCTTGTCGAGCCTCAACAGGGATGGCACCCAGCCGGGCAAGTGCTACAGGATCTAGGAAGTCGTATTTCATCGATTAAGATTCCCGCATTTCCTCGACGAGACGGTCAACAACTTTGGCTGCTGTCATCCCCTGAGATTCTGCGGCAAAGTTTGTCAGCACACGGTGGCTAAGCACAGGACTTGTGACGGCTTCAATATCCTCGAGTCTTGCCATATAAGAACCATGAAGAGCAGCGCGAGCTTTTGCACCTAGGATTAGATATTGCACAGCACGAGGACCGGCACCCCAGCCGACATATTCACCTATCCAATCTGGAGCGGCTTCTGTTCCAGGGCGTGTTTTGCGCACGATTTCGACAGCGTATTCGTATATGTGATCTGGAACGGGAACTCTGCGAACTAGGTCTTGGTATTCTTGCACTTGTGAGCCATTTAGAATGTGACTCAGGCTTGATTTTGAAGTGCCTGTTGTTTCTCTCGCGATACGTAATTCCTCGTCATGGCTAGGGTAATCAACATCAATAAGAAACATGAAGCGGTCAAGTTGAGCCTCTGGTAGTGGGTAAGTGCCTTCTTGTTCCACTGGGTTTTGTGTGGCAAGCACGAAAAATGGTTTATCTAATTTGTAGGTCTTACCGAGAACTGTAACCATATTTTCTTGCATCGCCTCAAGCATTGCAGACTGGGTTTTAGCGGGTGCGCGGTTAATTTCATCAGCGAGGACAAGATTTGCAAACACTGGGCCTTGAATAAACTGGAACTCACGTTGCCCTGCATCAGTTTCTTGAATGATGTCAGTGCCGGTTATGTCAGCAGGCATTAGATCAGGAGTAAACTGTATGCGGTTAAAACTGAGGTCCATTGTTTCAGCTACAGATGATACTAGTAAGGTCTTGGCAAGACCCGGGACCCCCATAAGTAATGCATGTCCTCTTGAAAAAAGGCAAATGGCGAGGCGTTCGACGACATCTTCTTGGCCAATGATGACTTTTCCAATCTCGTTTTTGAACTCTTGGTAAACTAGCCCGAGTTGGTCGATGGCAGCGACGTCATCTGGGGGAAGTGTGGAGTTGTGATTATTTGTGACTGGCTCCGATGGAGTAGGTGAATCGGCGGGAATTGTTGGCGTTGCGTCTGTTGTGTCCATGATGATCTTAGATGAAAGCTTTAATTGATTTAGTATTACTTGTTGCAGTGGGACACTGCTATGAGCAGTTAAAGCACTAAGCGAAGCTAGTGAGACGATTTATTTTGTCGAGATAGGAAAAATGATTTTCTCTCAATATCTGTTTGCTGTCATGGAAAAATACATATTAGTCTGGGCTTAATAATTATAGATGGTGTTGGGCTTTAAGTTGTTTTGGTTTTCAGTATGTCTTTTTCATCGCGGCGCGGGGAGCAAGTTTAGCTATCGGTTGTAAAAAATGTGGGTAGATGAAGATTTGCACTTGTCACTGGGCGGCAACTTCTGTTGACTTCCTCATGGCGCAAATCTCACTTGGACTTTCTTTTGATGATGTCTTGCTGACACCGCAGATGAGTGCGGTCCTTCCCGGCGAGGCTGATCTAAAATCAGATTTAACCGGAGATATCGGATTAAATATACCCGTTGTCTCTGCTGCAATGGATACGGTTTCCGAATCTGACTTGGCGATTGCACTTGCTCAAGAAGGCGGCATTGGTGTGATTCACCGAAATAATACCATAGAGGATCAATCAACCATGGTGTTAAAAGTGAAACGGTCGGAGAGTGCCGTGATCCACGAGCCATATACGGTTAGCAAGGATCAAACCGTGGGAGAACTACGTTTCATTATGAATGAACAGGGGTTTTCTGGTTTTCCAGTGGTAGGTGCTGAAGGTCTGCTTGAGGGAATGGTTACCGGTAGAGATGTGCGTCACATGGCAGATGATTCTGCAAAAATTTCAGATGTGATGACTCCTCTGGATCGACTGGTAACATCTCCTGAGAATACCGCGTTGCGTGAGGCTCGCGAAATACTCTACAAAAACCGTATTGAGAAGCTACCGCTGATTGATAAGAATGGAATTTTGACAGGTCTTATAACGGGGGCGGATATCGAAAAACGTATTACTTTCACTAATGCTGCAAAAGACCCTAATGGTCAACTCCGCTGTGGTGCCGCTGTTGGTGTTGGTCCAGATTGCGTCGAGCGGGCTCAAGCATTAGTCAACGCCGGAGCAGACGCATTGTTTATCGATGCCGCTACTGGTCACACAAGTCGGGTGATGGATGTAATTACTCAACTTCGTGAGCTCGGAGATGTTCCCGTCATTGCAGGAAATGTCGTTACCGCTGAGGGAGCTAAGGATCTCGTAAATGCTGGTGCATCTGCTGTTAAAGTGGGTGTTGGCCCGGGTTCAATTTGTACGACTCGGGTCATCTCAGGTGTTGGAATGCCCCAGTTCACCGCGATTCAGAATGTGGCTGCCTATTGTCGTGACAAGGGGGTCACAGTAATCGCTGATGGAGGGATTCGCTATTCTGGTGACATCGCCAAGGCTCTCGCTGCAGGTGCGGATCTTGTGATGTTAGGGTCAATCCTTGCTGGTACACGCGAGAGCCCAGGTCAGACGGTGCATTATCAAGGGCGCCGATTTAAATCATATCGTGGTATGGGATCACTGGGGGCGATGCGAAAAGGCTCAGGGGATCGTTATGGGCAGAATAGTTCAGGGAAACTTGTGGCTGAGGGCGTAGAAGGGCGTGTTCCTTACAAAGGGCCGCTCAGTGATGTTGTGTTCCAGCTTATGGGTGGACTTCGTTCTGGAATGGGATACGTAGGGGCATCAAATCTATCAGAATTGCGTGAGCGTGCGCAATTTACTCGTATCACTGCAGGTGGACTGAAAGAGAGTCATGTTCATGATATAACGATCACAGAGGAGCCGGTTAACTATCAGCCAATTTCTTGAAACAATTTACTCATTAGCACTATTTTAATATGACGGAAAACAACCACGTTGCTGTTCTTGATTTTGGTTCTCAGTATACCCAGCTAATTGTTAGGCGTGTCCGAGAGCTTGGTTTTTTTGCCAAGTTGTATGAGCCCGAAGAGTTGTCAGCGATAGGTAAACCAGGAGCAATCATACTGTCTGGGGGACCCAAAAGTACATCTGATGATGATGCGCCCGACATAGACTTTGATGCCCTTAACGCTTACGGGGTTCCCGTTTTGGGGGTCTGTTATGGCATGCAGCTTCTCAATATTAAATTTGGAGGTTCTGTTAAATCAAGTAATCGTCGAGAGTATGGCCCAGCTGAGCTTAAGCCAAATGAAAACACGGGTCTTTATGAAGGCATATCTCACACATCTCAAGTATGGATGAGTCACTCGGATACCGTAAGTAGCTTACCTGAAAATGCCAAAATTCTTGCTTCAAACAGTGAAGGAACACCGGTGTCACTTAAATGGGGTGAACGTTATTATGGTATTCAGTTTCACCCAGAGGTGACACACTCCCACGAAGGATTAAGGATTTTACACAATTTTCTACTACAGGCTGGGGAGCTTGAGGAATTTCGAATTGATGACTTTAAGCGGGACCTGTTAGAAGGGATATGTGATGTCGTCGGAGACAAACAGGTTGTTTGTGGAGTTAGTGGAGGTGTTGATAGCACCGTGCTGGCTGTCCTGCTCAAAGAGGCCGGCGTAAACGTGCGTGCAATATTTGTCGACCACGGGTTAATGCGCCTTGATGAGGGTGACGAAGTTAGGAATAATTTTCACCGTATGGGCGTGCCAATTGAAACTGTTGATTGTGCCGATCTGTTTCTGGGTAAACTTGCTGGTGTTGCTGATCCTGAGGAGAAACGTAAAATCATAGGAAATCTATTTATAGATGTTTTCTGGGACACTGTTGGCAATGCCGAAATGCTTGCACAGGGGACTCTATACCCTGATGTAATTGAGTCAGCATCTAACGCCAAATCCAAAGCATCTAAGATTAAGACTCACCACAACCGTGTGGATCGAATCCTTGAGCTGCAGGCACAGGGAAAGGTTTTAGAGCCACTTGCTGAGCTATTCAAAGATGAAGTTCGTGAGTTAGGGAGCTCATTGGGAATTCCACATGACATCCTTGCGCGTCACCCGTTTCCTGGTCCAGGTTTGGCTGTTCGCTGCCCTGGTGATGTCAGCGAAAACAAACTCCGCATCATTCGAGAGTGCGACCATATATTCATAACGCGTCTTAAAGATCACGGATGGTATGACAAAGTTTGGCAGGCATATGCTGGTCTCATACCGGTTAAAACTGTTGGTGTGAAAGGTGATGAACGTTCATATGAATGGGCAATCAGCTTGCGTGCTGTTATAAGTGAGGATGCAATGACTGCCGATTGGGTCGAGCTTCCACCGGCATTATTGCGAGAAACTAGTAACCGTATTCTCAATGAGGTAGATGGAATAAACCGCGTGTTATATGATATATCAACGAAGCCACCTGCTAGTATTGAATGGGAGTGATCTTAAAAGTTAAATTTATTTGGGTGTCTTAACTATCTAGGCTTGGTAGATACAATTCTATTGTGTATAGATGGGGCTTATGAAGTGCCCCCGTTGTGTTCAACGTATTCACCGTAGTGCATCGCAATGTCCTCATTGTGGTTTTTCTATGCGCGATTTGAATGCACAGTTTGGAGATGGTGATGTAAGGATGCGTAAGTTGAGTGATGCAGCCGGTGTGCTCAAACTCACAGAACGTAAGAAGGCAAATGTATGGCTGAAAGATTTTGAGGAGCGCTTCCCACAACTGTTTTTCAGTGTCTACTATGGTGCACTTGATGAAATTTCAAATATTCGTCAGTTCGGTATGTGGCTTTTAAACCATGGTGCCTTTGAAGATGTTGACTTGAGTCGCCCTAATGATGGAGGGCTATTGCTCATTATTGATGTAAATTCTCGCACGGCTACCATTTCATTCGGATACCTGCTTGATGAATTTTTGACTGAGAATGATACATTCAAAATATTATCTGCAGCTCACCCGTATCTGCTACAAGGCAATCATGTTAGGGCTTTGAAGGTTATAATTAATAAAATTTCAGCCGTTTTGGGTAGGCGCGCTGCTCGTGCGAAGCGCAGACCCGAATACTATGAGCGCATAGCAGGGAAGAGAGAACAGGGAATGCGAGATGTGCTTCAACGTATCAGGCCAAGCAAAAGGCATGGCAAAATTGAAACGCGTAACCATGAGAGAAAGGGGGCAAGAGGTTGAATTGTAGCTGTTCGATTCTCATTATTTGCTGCTTCGCTAGCGTGTCCTCATTGTCTGCATTGGAGCTGCCGCAGTGGTCGCAGGGAGAGCGTAAAAAGCTCGAGAATGGTGATCTGGTGCCCGGGGCTTCTTTACTAGTCGAGTCTGAAGAGGCAAGACCACTTCTTGATCCGAGCGACGCGGGTGCAGGAGAATTGACACAACAGCCGCGCTTTGAATTACCCTCATCTCCGCAGGAGATTCCTGCAAAATATTTGGCAAAGTATTTTCAAAGTTCGTCCACCAGTTATCTAGTGGATCCACAGCGCTTGCTAACGATGCAGGAAACTCAAGACAGGGAAGGTTTTTTGAATTTTCATGCAAAAGCTTCAGATATTGATATCAGGCTGTATCTATTTGACACCCAGCAAGTAATTCCCGCATCGCACTCACTTGAGAGACTGGTTGCTGAGCGCTATACTGAAAGTCCTCTCACGTGTGTGGTTTTTAGTTTCATGGGAGATCCGTCACGAACGATGCTTGCGTTTGGCGGAAAAGGGGCGGAACAGGTTACATTGCTGGAACAGCGGCGCATACTAGATCATGCCAGAATTAAGTCGCTCAAGCCATCAGACGGGTCGGCGCAGATTGAGGCATTTGTTGTCCAATTATCGATTCACCTATATTGGTTAGAAAAATCATTTAAAGGTGCGGAACTCAAAGCGGTGTCAGCATTAACATCGCAACTTCCATCTTCGAACTCAGGCCGAACCCTTTCTGCAGTTGGGTTTTACGTAAGCCACAAACCTTTGCTGCTGTATTTTTTGGTGGGTGTTAGCGGAGCGTTCATTGCTGCAGCAGCTCTTGTGTGGATGTGGGTTCTCTGGAGAAAAAATAGAACATACCAATTTCCAGTAGTCGAATTGCCTCGTCGTCTAGGCGCTGATTATGGTGCCGGTGTTGGGGCGGTATTGGGATTTAAGGATTCGGTAGGTTCGCCGTCAAATCAGCGTGACCAAGTGCCAGACGATTTTCATTGCTCTTGATTGAGATGCTATAAAAGCGGCAATGACAGGAGATCTATGTTCTTCCAACTCTGGAATGAAGCTATTCTTACGAATCAGGAAATCTATGGCGGCAATCTGCGTTAAAATAAACGATGAGGATTAGATTCTGGCCGATTGACATAGCAGGGCAGACCATGGATATGTTATGACTTGGCTTTTTGGTAATTCATGCTGTATTAATGATTCTTTAGATTGTGGGTTGAAGGACTCTAGTTTGTGAGGCATAATAATTGTATAAGTTTTTTACTTCTATATGTTATCTGAACAACGAAGAATTCGTGACTGCCTCTGTTTTACAATTAAGCGATGTCAAAAATTGATAAACAAATCATGCCTAAATCTTCGCTCCCAAATATGAATTGATGTTCTATAAAAAATATATTCCACAATTGAATGCGGTTTTTGCTGCGGCTCTCCTGTTCAATGTTGATTGTCTCTGCACTGTAGCGTGTTCGGAGGTCCCATCCTTTAATTATCAGAAAGTCCCGAAAACCACTCAAGACCTGATCGCCATTCAAGATGCTTTAGTAGAAAATCTGGAGCGTGTGCGTAAGGCAACCGTAAGTATCAGTTTGGGTCAGGGTTTCGGCAGCGGCGTCATTGTCTCTGCCGATGGCCTAATTCTTACAGCTGCGCATGTAACTGCTGCTGTTGGTAAAGAGCTAACTGTCATCCTCAACGACGGCACTCGGCTGCATGCCATCTCCATGGGCCTCGTATCCAATACTGATGCAGCAATGATGCGCATCACTGAGTCTGGTGATTACCCTTATGTTGAAATCAATAAAAATAATGATTACAGACTGAGTCATTGGGTTATGGCTCTGGGTCATTCAGGTGGCTTCGACGTAGAGAGAGGACCTGTTGTTAGGTTGGGCAGGATTCTTAAGGATAGTGAAACGACACTACACACAGACTGCAAGGTGATTGGCGGAGACTCGGGCGGGCCGTTGTTTGACCTGAACGGTGAGCTTATAGGTATTCATAGTCGTGTATCTAAGTCGATGGAGCAAAATATGCACGTCCCCATGCGCGAGTATATTAAGAATTGGAACTCCATGAAAGAGAATGAGTTTCTCGGGGATGGGCCATTTGCTAAGCGGCCAGTCAAAGGAACAGGCTTTCTCGGTGTTAGCACCATGGAGATTGATGATGGGTTGCTAATTAAAAAAGTTGGTAAGGATTCTGCAGCTGAAAAAGCGGGGCTCAAAACAGGGGATGTGATTTGTAAAGTGAACGACAGGAAAACAACTCTGAAAGCCGAGCTCAAAGATGAGCTTAAACAAATGGCAGCTGATCAAACCATCACGATAACGATCATCCGTAACAAACAGCTTGAAAAGGTTAAGGTTAAATTAGGTAATAGGTAATATACAACGGTTACTCCAATGACGCATGTAAGTAAACTAATGCATTTGGTCGCAGCATCTTTAATTGGATATGCCCCATTTATTTCGGCGCAGACATCGCTTCATGCCGATGAGAGGATTAACGGCAAACTCGTATGGCAAGCGTTTGAACCACAGCGGCTCATTCTTCAGGAAAGTAGCGCTGTGATCTATACTGATGGAAGGTCACGAATAAGAAAAGTCTACGGTATTGTAGTCAGCAGGGAAGGACACATTGTAACGAAGGCAAGTGAGATTGTAGGTAAGAAAAATATCACTTTGAGGGTTGGTAAAAATGTTTATGAAAATGTTGAAATTGTTGGCTTTGATCACAAGTGGGACGTTGCCTTGCTGAAGGTAGAGCCCGAAAAACACTTCAGCCCTGTAGATTTTGCGGAAGGATCAGAGGTTGCCCAAGGTTACTGGGTAGTTTCGAATGGTTCTGCATCTCGCTCACAACGGCGAGTGCGTGTCGGTATTATCAGCGCCGAAACCCGTGAAATCAAATCTGCGATAAGTAGCGTTATTCTTGGTGTTCAGCTGGGATCTGAGAAAAAAGATCAGCTACAGATCAAGCAAGTCTCAAAAAAATCCGGTGCAGAAAAAGCGGGGTTGAAAGTAGGGGATGTATTGTTTTCTGTTGGAGGGGTAAAACTCAGTGAACGGTCAGGTCTCGTCAAGGCAATGATTGGAATGTATCCGGGTGATTTGCTCTCTGTTGAGGTCATGCGCGGTGATAAAAAAATATCTTTTGAAGTAGAACTGATGCCACGCACCGGTGGCCCAAAATTGACCCGGAACGAGCAGATGAGCGGTGGCGCGCTATCACTATCCAAGCGTCGTGACGGTTTTCCGCGAGTGATCCATCACGACACGCCGCTGACCAAGGAATCGGTCGGCGGGCCACTCCTTAACCTAGAAGGTAAGTGTATTGGTATGAATATTGCCCGTGCCAGCCGAGTTGCTACCTATGCCATCCCTGTTCGCGAGCTGCGCGAGATTGTGGCGGACTTGCGTGCTAAGTAGGGCATTACGTATGCATGAATATAGAGGTTGCACTCGCTACTGATAAAACTTCTTGATTTAAGAGTTTAGGAGATTAGTATTGCTATTTGGCTCTGGTCTTTCAAACTCAAGCCATGCATCCAGACATTGCTAAATTAGTAGAAGCGGGACGTATCCCAAAAGAGGTAGGACAGAGGTTGTCAGAAATTGCTCCCGGCAATTTTTGTACACACAAAAACTGGGGCGCAGGAAAAGTTAAAAGTTGGGATATATCTCGTGGTAAAGTTGTCATTGACTTTGAAAAACAGTCAAATCAAGAAATGGCGCTTCAATTTGCCATTCAGAAAACAGATCCACTTGACTCAGATCACTTCAGCGCACGTAAGCTCGATAACATTGATGAGCTGCGTGAACTAGTTACGAATAATCCCGCAGAGTTAGTAAAACGCACATTGGAGAGCCATGGCGGCAGTATGATGCTCGATCAGCTTGACCGCGAACTATGTGGCAGTGTAGTTCCTGAAGAAAAGTATAAAAAGTGGTGGGAGAAAGCGAAAAAGGCAATGCGTGAAGATCATCAATTTCTGGTGCCAAGTAAACGCACGGATCCTCTGGTGCTCCGTAGTAATTCGTTGAGCCCATCAGAGATGTTGGTAGCAGATTTCACCGATACCAGGGATCCAAAGCAAAAAATAAAAGCTCTGGAAAATTTGCGCAAAAACCTGGGTGTCTTTAAAGACGACACCGAGCAAATCCAAGTGCTGATCGATTCAATCAATGATTTTTGTATCAAAGGCCGCAAACTACACTTGAGCACCGTGCTCGAATTTTTGGTAGCGCGTGATGAAGTCACAGAAGCAATTGAAGGCGTTGACCTAGCTGACAATGATCAACGACTTGCTGATGTCATCACTACCGAACAGGACCGGCTCACTGAGAGTCTCAAGGGCCGCTCAGCCGCAACACAGCGTGCTATCTTTGAAGCATTTCCGAGCGCATTTGGTGATAGCTGGAGTGACGAAATGCTTAAAGTATTTGACGAAGTTGGATCACGTGGTGTGACTGAAATTGCCAAATACCTGCAAGAAAATGGTGCGGACGAAGTCTTTCACAACCATCTTAAAAAATCGATTTCTAATCGAAGTCTCGGTCCTGATGCGTTGATTTGGATATGCCGTGAGCGAGAGAAGTCTTCGGCTGAAGTATTCACCTTTGAGGTGGGGAATTCTATTTTGAACCTGCTTGAGCGTGACCACGTTGCCGATGGCCCAAGTAAATCTGCACGACTCAGGACAATGTTCATGAGTGATAAAACATTAATTGCCGATATTCTAGCAGACGCAACTGAGGCTGACGCTCGGCAGTTCGGGAGAAAGCTCTATGGGAGCCAAGTTTTTTCTGAGCTTGATAGCAAGTCCCTCATGGCGCGTGTCATCAAGGCGCGTCCCGAAACCCAAGATTTGGTCACAGGTGAGTTTGAGAAAAAAGTTGAGGGTGTTATTTCCTCAAGCGAAAGCATCGAGCGTCGCAAGGACGATCTTAGCGAACTTGTTAAAGTAAAGATTCCAGAGAACACCAAAGAAATTGCCGTTGCACGTTCATACGGTGACCTTCGTGAGAACTTTGAGTTCAAAGCAGCAAAACAAATGCAAGCAGTTTTGATGCGTCGCAAGTCACAGATCGAAAAGGAACTCGCGCATGTTCAAGCAACTAATTTCAAAGGTGCGGATACGTCTTCTGTAAGCATCGGAACTATTGTTCACCTCAAAGACGATACGGGTAAGCCCATCAAATACACCATCCTGGGTGCATGGGACTCTATACCTGAAGAAAACGTTGTTTCTTATCTGTCCAACATCGGTATGGCACTTCTTGGTGCCAAGCCAGGCGATCAAGTTGAAGTAAGTGATCTTGAAACTGAAAAAATCCGCAAGCTCACACTCGAATCTATCGAGGCATACAACTAACAGATATTACCATTCTATTATGTCAAATACGATCATAACACACATTGTCGGGCGCGAGATCATTGATTCTCGTGGAAATCCTACTGTAGAAGTCGATGTTCACCTTGCAGGTGGTGACTTTGGCCGCGCAGCTGTTCCATCTGGTGCTTCTACCGGCGAACACGAGGCGTGTGAGCTGCGCGATGAAGATGCCTCTCGCTATCTTGGTAAGGGAGTATTAAAGGCGGTTGCTAATGTAAACGAGCAGATTGCACCAGCCCTCATCGGTCAGGACGCAACGGATCAGACATTCATCGATAAAGCGATGATTGACCTGGATGGCACACCCAACAAAAAGAATCTGGGTGCTAACGCCATTTTGGGTGTATCACTTGCTACTGCCCGTGCAGCAGCATCCGCAGCTGGTCTACCGCTCTACCGCTATCTTGGTGGGCCGAATGCAAAAGTGCTCCCCGTGCCCATGATGAATATCATCAACGGTGGTTCACACTCTGATGCGCCAATCGCGTTTCAGGAGTTTATGATTCGCCCTGTAGGCGCTCCCTCATTTAAAGAGGCCATCCGCATGGGTGCTGAGGTATTCCACAATCTAAAGAAAGTCTTACATGATCGTAAGCTAAGTACGGCAGTTGGTGATGAGGGAGGCTTTGCACCCAATTTTAATGGCACGGAAGACGCGCTGGACACCGTCTCGCTTGCTGTTGAGAAAGCTGGCTACAAAGTCGGAGAGGATATTACTTTTGCGCTCGACTGCGCTTCCTCAGAGTTTTACGAGAATGGAGTTTATGATTACTCAAAGTTTGAAGGCGATGGCGGTGCCATACGTAATTCCGAGGAGCAAGCGGCTTACTTGGCTGAACTTTGCGAGAAATACCCAATCGATTCTATAGAAGATGGTTGTGACGAAAATGACTGGGATGGCTGGAAAGTTCTGACCGACAAGATCGGCGATAAAGTACAACTTGTTGGTGACGATCTATTTGTGACTAATGTCGAATTTCTACAAAAGGGAATCGATCTTGGTGTGGCAAATTCAATACTGATCAAAGTAAACCAGATTGGCACACTTACTGAAACGCTCGACGCTATTGAGCTGGGTAAGATTCGTGGCTATAACTCCGTCATTTCTCACCGATCGGGCGAGACAGAGGATAGCACCATCGCACACATCGCCGTGGCTACTAATGCAGGGCAGATCAAGACAGGTTCAATGTCGCGTTCTGATCGTATTGCTAAATACAATCAGTTATTGCGCATCGAGGAAACTCTTGGTGACGAAGGGCGTTACGGGATTTAATCTATAACAATTGCGCAAAACCCCCATCCTAGATCAGGGTGGGGGTTTTGTATTTTAAATGATACAGTATGTTTCGTGTCTGAACGGTTTTGTTCGCGCCAGTGACATGTGGCTAAATTGTGATAATGGCCTGCCTGGCTAATAAATCTATAGAACGGCTAGCTAAAATGCTACTGAGCTCTATTTATTTCTAGTTGGCTCGGCAGTTGATTGATCGTAATAATGAAACAATCCTATTGTTCACTCATTATTTGGGAAGAGTGGATAGCTGGCATCAAGCTTCACTTCTCTGGGTGGCAAAAGGTCGAATGGTCCTTCATGCGGAGAACGCAGCGTGCTCGCGAGGCTAACTGCTGTTAGTACAACAATCGTATCGTCGTCGTCTTGTTCATGTTTTTCGATATGTAATAAAGATGCAAAGTGCGGCGTGATGCTAAGATCTACGATGTCGCCTGCATGAAAACCTTTATGGGAATTCGAATAAGAGGTGGGAAAAATAATCTCGGCAATCAGAGGGTATTGAGTCAGTTGGCTGTATTCATCGGGCTGGATCATCGAGCGTAGTTGTACGGCGAAACCTTGACTGATCACGTCATCCTTGTTGAGCTCACGAGTTCTAGTAACCTTATAGGTGCCAACGAGGTAGGTGCAGAATACCGCTTCGCGAAAGTTTGTTAAGTAGCTATGCATGAGGCTACGGTTAACGATATCGAGCTCGCTACCATTAAACTCCAGATAGCTTTTCCGAAGTGTAGCAGCAGAGCTAGTTGGGTGTTTTGGTGCAGTCTGGAATGTGTATGCCTTATGCATAGGGAGGCGGTTTAATTTCCTGAGTATTTCGTAGTTACGTGGCAGTTGAGGGTTGTTGAAAATTGAAATACAAAGCGACCATGACAAAATAGAGAAACAGCATGCAAGAATCAAAGCGAGTAGCCACCAGAACCATGGTGGTCGGCGGGATGCAAGTTGCTCGATGAAGCTGAGTTGAGGATCTCCAGGCACAGATAGGCAAGGAATAATGGATATTCGTTATTCGACAATTAAAAAAAGTTTTCCGATTCAAAAAGTACTGTTGGCTATTATACTTTCGTCCACCTAGAATCAGATCACAGGCAATTTAATAGTTTCTACCTCAAACACACCACATGCCCCGAATCGAAATTCTCAACGACACACTAGCCAGTCAAGTTGCAGCGGGTGAAGTTGTTGAGCGCCCAGCAAGCATTGTCAAAGAGCTGGTCGAAAATAGTCTGGATGCTGATGCTGAGCATGTGACTGTAGAGATTCAACGCGGCGGCACGGCGATGGTGAAAGTCTCTGATGATGGTGTAGGCATGAGTCGGGATGATGCACTGCTGAGCTTAGAGCGACATGCAACCAGTAAGTTGAAAAGGAGTGAGCAGTTGGCGTCGATCATGACCTTGGGTTTTCGTGGTGAAGCTGTCCCCAGTATTGCTAGCGTATCACAATTCAGAATCATCACCCGAGAGAAAGGTGCTGTTGTAGGCACTGAGATCCAAGTGATGGGGGGCTCAGTTAAAGAGGTGCGGGATGCTGGGGGGGCGGTGGGGACTGTCGTTGAGGCAAAACAGATATTTTACAATATCCCAGCTAGAAGGAAATTTCTACGTGCAGAGACCACCGAGTCTGCCCATGTTGAGCACCAAGTTAGGTTACACGCACTGGCAGCACCTCAGGTGCGATTTACCTTTATTAAAGATGGGCGAACTTTATTTGACCTTCCGGCAACCCATGATTGGCGAGTTCGCATTGCTGGGTTGACGGGTAATGATGCTGCTAGAGAGTTGATAGAGATTCCTAGCCATCCGGGGAAGGAGATGAAGGTGCGTGGATACCTCCTGCCGGCAGAGTTCGCACGGAGAGGGAAACGGCAGCAATTTGTCTTTATGAATGGTAGGCCGATTGAGGATGCCGCCATATCCCGTGCGCTACGTGATGGGTTTCGTGGTGCTATTGTTGAAGGGACTCATCCTGTAGCTTGGTTATGGTTAGACATAGATCCGACGCTCGTGGATGTGAATGTGCACCCTGCCAAGCGCGAAGTAAGGTTCCATCGTCCGCATGAAATCCGCAACTTGATCGCAGATGCCGTTATGCAAGCGCTTTGTGCTGATGCGGAAGAACCTTTAGTTGAGGTAAGCGCGCAACCCTTCATTGATCATATTACATTGGCAGGATCAACAGAGCGCATGGATGCCACGAATGATGGAGTCTCAGCCAATCCTCCCGCGCCACAACGAGAACTTACTAACCGTGTTGAACAACAAAAATCTTTAAGTGATAGACTTGGTGAGACGATGCCCAAGAGTGCGGCATTTGAATTGATTGGTCCATTACATGACCGCTACATCGTTATGCAGGGTGAGGAGGGTGTTGTACTATTGGATCCGATAGCTGCTCGTGAACGCGTAACCTATGAAACTATTTTACGATCATCACAAGCTGAGGGTATTGATTCCCAAGGTTTGCTTGTGCCTGAGATTTTAGAGTTGGAAGCTTTAGATGCGGAACTGGTTTTACAGAACGCGAATCACTTTGCTGATGCTGGTATGATTGTCGAAGAGTTTGGCGGTAATACCATCAAGATTAGTTCTATGCCGAGTTTCTTTAAAATCTCTAACGTGCGCTCTTTTCTGCTCGAGCTCGTAGACGAACTTCATGAAACCGTCGGGACGCGGCGCGCCAAGGCTGTAGCCTTCGATGTTTTTGCGGCAGGCGTTGCGCGGCGCATGGGTCGCCGTGAGCCGTGCCGGCTTGATCTTGCTGAGGGGTTATTAGAATCTATGTTTTCGTGCGACCTTCCATACTGCACACCTGATGGTCGGCCGACTCTTATTCATATCTCACTCAATGAATTGGATCGCAAGTTTGGGAAATAGTTCTGGATGATATCAGCGCCCCTGACTCTACAAAATCCACCAAGCATCGGAAAACGTGCAGATGGGATAACGGTATTTCCCTGTCGGATCATTGCTTCTGGTGTAAAGAGCATTTAATATATTGGGTTAAATTTAATGGATATAACTTTGCTAAACTCATCATATAGACCATTTTAGTAATGTGTTTATTGTTCAGCATGCCGTTTAATAAACTAGCCATTATATCTCATTTCTACTTGTAAAATGGTTCTTTTCGCGCATTGTATGCCCTCGAGAGCAGTAAGTTTATAAAGTAACTAATGATTAAAAATGGTTAATTTTCCAGAGCACGCGCCATTTGATGATGCGCAGAGACAGAAGATTGAGGATCTTGCCTCAACCTTGACGCCTGAGCAAACCACTTGGTTGAGCGGATACTTTGCGGGCACTTCCATGACAGGGGGAGCAGCCCCAGTTTCACAACGATCCATCAACGTGCTCTACGGTACTGAGTCAGGAAATTGCGAGGAGCTTGCTGTGGATCTCATGAAAACTGCAAAAAAGAGTGGTTTTAAAGCACAAATAACTAATATGGCAGAGACGAATGTTGCTGCATTGAAAGAGGCAGAAACTTTACTCGTGGTTGTCAGCACATGGGGTGAAGGTGAACCTCCAGAAACTGCTGAGACATTTTACAATGAACTTATGTCCACAGATTTATCACTTGCTGGGCTTGAGTTTGCCGTTTGTGCACTTGGGGATACGAGTTATGAGCAGTTCTGCCAGACAGGGAAAGACGTTGATGCACGGCTGGAAAAACTTGGAGCCAAGCGTATAGCTGAACGAGTCGACTGCGACGTTGATTACGATGAATCGTTTGCTGGCTGGAATAAAAATGTTTGGAGTATTCTTGGTAGTGCCGAGGTTGGCAAAGTTGCCGATGTGATCGTGCCCGAGCAAATTTATGATCGTAAGAACCCTTTTCCTGCTGAAGTGATCTCCAATCAGTTACTGAGCGGGGATCATTCTAACAAGGAGACAATTCACGTTGAGTTATCGCTTGATGGATCAGGCTTCGAGTATCTACCGGGTGATGTATTGGCTGTTTTACCTCACAATGCCAAGGATGTTGTCGACTCTGTGTTGGCCGCAACAGGGCTTGCAGCAAACACGCGTGTTGAAGTGAAAAATGTCGGGAAAGCATCGCTTGGCGATGCCTTGACTTCGCTGTTGGATATCACAGCGTTATCGAGAAAGATCGTTAACTTATGGCAGGAAATATGCGGATCGGAAGAGTTGGCGGCATTGCTCAAAGATACTGCTAAGAGTGAGTTTAAGGAATGGTCAGAAGGTCGGCAAATCATCGACTTACTGGAAAACTATCCAGCTGAGAGCATCACAGCACAGCAGTTTGTCGATATTCTCCGCAAGCTACCACCACGATTGTACTCTATTGCGTCTAGCCCAAAAGCGCACCCGGGTGAGGTTCATCTGACGGTGGCTGCGGTTCGCTACGACATACACGGGCGGTCACGTAAAGGGGTAGCCTCGACATATCTCGCAGATGATGCTTTGAAGGGATCAAAGGTTTCAGTTTATGTTCATCCTAATAAGAATTTCCGCTTACCTGAGAACGATAACACATCTGTCATCATGGTTGGCCCGGGAACCGGTATTGCTCCTTTTCGTGCATTTATTGAAGAGCGTGCGGAAACTGAATCTGCTGGAGAAAACTGGTTGTTTTTCGGCGATCAAAACTACAACGAAGACTTTCTCTACCAGACCGAATTACAAGATTATCTGAAAGAGGGTCATCTTTCTCGACTTGATGTTGCATTTTCAAGAGACCAGCCAGAGAAGATCTACGTTCAGCATAAGATGCTTGAGAACGCCTCCGAGATTTGGCGATGGCTTGAAACGGGAGCGCACTTTTACGTATGTGGAGATGCTTCACGCATGGCCAAGGATGTGCACGATACCTTGTTGCGGATTATAGAAACCCAAGGCGATATGAATGCTGACGATGCTGCTGCCTATCTCACGGCACTCAAAAAAGATAAGCGTTATCAACGTGATGTTTATTAATAGAAAAAACTCTATAAGAAAATGATCAAAGACGAAAAACTTTCACCAAACGAGCCGCTTAAGGAAAATAGCGATTATTTACGTGGCACTCTCGCCGAGGAAATTGCCGATACAAACACGGGGTCTATTTGTGCTGATAGCCAACAGCTCAGTAAGTTTCATGGTATGTATTTGCAGGACGACCGTGATGTCCGTGCAGGTCGTCGTAAGAAAAAGCTGGAAAAATCATATTCTTTTCTGATCCGTGTGCGCTTGCCTGGTGGTGTTTCAACACCCGAGCAGTGGCTCGCGATGGATTCCATAGCCGATCAGTATGCTAACGGGACGCTGAAGATTACTACACGCCAGACTTGGCAGCTGCATGGTGTTATTAAAAACAATCTGAAGAAGACTATTCAGGGTATGAATACCGCCGCTCTTGACTGCATTGCGGCCTGTGGCGATGTTAATCGTAATGTCATCTGTAATGCAAATCCGCATCAAAGTGAGCTACATGCTGAAGTAGTAAATTTCTCACACAAAATTAGTGACCACCTGATGCCTCGTTCTCGAGCATACCATGAGATTTTTCTTGATGAGGAGAAGGTTGTTTCTAGTGAAGAAATGATTGAGCCGCTATACGGCAAGACATATCTGCCGCGCAAGTTCAAGATAACTGTCGCTATACCTCCATCCAATGATGTTGATCTCTATGCACATTGCCTTTCTTTTATTGCCATTGTCGAAAACAAAAAAATTGTTGGTTACAACGTCGCGGTAGGTGGAGGGATGGGCATGACTCACGGACAGAATGAAACCTTTCCTCGTCTAGCAGATGTTATCGGTTTCATTACACCTGATAAGGCGATCGATGTTGCTGAGAAAGTGATGCTTGTTCAACGTGATTACGGTGAGCGTGGTGACCGCAAGTTTGCCCGTTTGAAATACACCGTTGAACGCATGACGGCTGACGGTTTTTTGTCTAAGCTTGAGGAGTATCTTGGATACAAACTAGAGCCTGTGCGTAAATTTAAGTTTGAAAGTAATGGTGATCGCTTTGGCTGGACAACCGATGATAGTGGAATGCATCATCTGAATTTGTTTATTCCAGGTGGTAGGGTAATCGACAGCTCCGCTTATCCTATGAAGACAGGGCTCCGCGAAATAGCTAAAATTCACGATGGTGAGTTCCGAATGACGGCCAATCAAAATCTTGTTATTTCTAATATTTCTGATTCGAAAAAACCTGAAATTGAATATTTGTTAGGTGAATATGGTATTTTAAAAAGTCACGAACGTAGTGCGATGAGGCTCAATTCTATTGCATGTGTTGCATTGCCAACATGTGGCCTAGCCCTTGCTGAGGCCGAGCGCTACCTGCCAGACTTAATCACTGAGCTTGAGGAAGTATTAGAAGAAGCTGGGCTGCGGCACGACGCCATTACAATTAGGATGACTGGGTGCCCAAACGGCTGTGGAAGACCATACTTAGGTGAGATTGGGTTTGTCGGTAAAGGACCCGGAAAATATAACGTCTACCTTGGAGCGGGTTTTCATGGCGAGAGGCTCAACAAGTTATACAAGGAAGCAGTTCCTGGATCGGATATTAAGGAGCTGCTCGCTCCTATTATCAAAGATTATGCCAAAGCTCGTAATGACGGAGAGCATTTTGGAGATTTCGTTATTCGTGCCGGTTATATCAAGGAAACAACTGCTGGGAATAATTTCCATGCCAATATTAGCTAGCTATGAAAGCGCAAGCAGACGATCATGTTCAGAATGTAGGTGTTGAGATGATCAACACTGCCTTCACAAGTATGAATGCGGCTGAGCGTGTGGCTTGGTTACACGACCAATTCGGATCTCGACTCGTGCTGAGTTCGAGTTTTGGGCTACAAGCGGCGGTGATGCTGCATTTAGTAAGCAAGAATGCACCTGAAATCCCAGTTGTCTGGCTTGATACCGGTTATCTATTCCCTGAAACCTATCAATATGCCGAACAGCTTATAGAATGGCTGAACATTGATGTTAAAATATATCAGCCAAAATATTCTGCAGCGCGGCAAGAAGCTGTTTTTGGTAAGCTATGGGAGCAGGGTAGTGAAGGCGTAAATCGCTATAGTCTTATAAATAAGGTAGAGCCCATGAATCGTGCACTCACAGAGCTGGGAGCAGATATTTGGATCAGTGGATTGCGTAAAAGCCATTCGAACACTCGTGCCGACCGTGCATTTGCCGAACAACAGAAGCGAACGCTTAAAGTTTATCCAATTCTTGATTGGGCAGATGCACAGATTGCTTCTTATTTTCATGAAAACAATTTACTCAAGCATCCTCTCGAAGCCCAAGGCTACAAGACAATGGGGGATTGGCATTCCACCAGGCCTGTCGGTGAGAATATATCGGCTGAGCAGTCACGCTTCGGCGGTGAAAAGTATGAATGTGGGCTTCACCTCAGCTCGGATACGAATGATTACCAAATTTAATTAGTTATTTTTTTGTCTACGTGAGTGATCAATCTGATACCACCTTGATGGTTCTGGGGCATGGATCCTCGAAGCACACTGAGTCTTCGGCATCGGTACGCTCTCATGCGAAGCTCCTGAGCCAAACAAACAAGTATGCAGACGTTCAGGTAGCATTTTTAAAGGAGGATCCGTTGATTGAATCATGTTTAGATAACATCAAAACGGCTCGTGTAACCATCGTTCCTGATTTTCTAGCAGAAGGATATTTTACCCGACAAGTGATCCCGAGAATACTTAATCTTTCTGAGAGGAAAAACAGTATCCAATGTAGCCCACCTGTGGGAACGCACCCAATGATGTCAGAGCTGCTTAATGATGCAGCCGAGGAGGTTATGGGCGATTGGAAGCCGCAAGACACGAGCCTTTTCGTAGTCGGACATGGATCTGTTAAAAACTCGTGCTCCAAGCAAACCATGTTACATCACCTTGCTTCATTACGTCAGGACGCGTGTTGGGCTCAAGTAACCGATTTATGGCTTGAGGAATCCCCAAAGGTAAGCGAGTGGCACGATTTATGTAACGAGACTAAAGTCATTGTTGTGCCATACCTTCTCAATGATGGGCAGCATGGGGGATGGGACATACCTATTGACCTTGGTTTGGGGAAAGGATCACTCGTGCACGGGGTTACCCATATACTTGGCGGTAGAAATGTTCGAATTGCTCCGGCTCTTGGAACTTCACCGCGATTTGCTGAAGCAGTTGATGCTTTTGCTAAGATGTGGGGGGCGGCGAGTGAGCCCCAGTGAGGAGTTGCTCGTTGGATATCTGATATTTGTATTACTTAGCGATATGTTTTTTCACAGCCTCCTCTAAGGCTGCCCCGCGAAGGTTGGTCGCGACGATTTTGCCATCAGTTCCAATGAGGTAAGTAGCTGGTATGCCAGAAATACCATATTTTTTGGCAAACTTATTTGCCCAGCCAAGACCATCAAAATGTTGAGGCCAGGGCATTTTTTTGTCTTTGATGAAGCTTTGAAGTTTTGCTTTATCCTCTGCTTTATCCAGTGAAATCCCAATAACCTCAAAACCCTTACTGTGGTATTTGTTGTAAGCATTGATTACATTAGGTAGCTCTGCAATACATGGACCGCACCACGTTGCCCAGAAATCGACGAGTATGACTTTGCCCTTCATAGCGTCTAGGTCAATACTCTTGCCTTGAAGGCTGGTAAACTTCAGGTCCATGGTCTCGCCCTTGCTGGGTGCTTTAAGGCTACTCTCCATTTGGCTAAAGGCCTGAGCTAATTGTGCGGCTGCTTCATTACCTGCACATTTCTTGTTGGCGTCGGCGAGGAGCTTTTGAGCACCTTTCTTGTTGCCTTCTTCTTTGAGAAGTTCAAAAAGTGCACGTGTTGTCATAAATAGATTGCGAGCTTCGACATCGGCACCAGAACCAAGGGCGTTAAATTTTTCTTGTAGTAGCGCGGCACTGCTTTTGGTGTTGCCGGTCATGTCATACGCCATGAGCAGGAGTTCGACGGCGTCATTTTTATCCTCAGCATTGGGATTGGTTTTTAGATATGCTTCAAGTTCAGTCGCCGACGCAGCTGCGTGCTTTTTTGCAATTTCTTGCGCAGGGCCTGCAATGATTAACCCGTGTAGAGCAATGCCTAGGGATATATGGATTAGTGTTTTTTTCATGGTAAAATATTATGTCAGTATGACTTGTGCGATTATTTTACTAGTTTAGCAAAGATCACAATCTTGTAACGTTGTGCGCGAGTAGATTTGTTTTGCAAACTTAGTATTATCTTGAGCTTTTGGTATTGAGTTGATGGTGTGGGGGTGCAGGATGTCCTTGATGGCATTTACAGCGGAAAAAGCCTATAATCTAATTGAGCTAGCCCACCAGCGGGAGAGACTAGCTCACGCTTTTTTACTAACTGGCGAGATGGGTAGTGGAAAATCTGCCTTGGCAGCAAAAATCATATCACTGGTCAATCCGGCTCAAGTCGATTCAGCTGCCAATCTTTTTGGTGAAGTTGAAATACCCATTGAGAAGTCACTCGACGAACTGGAAGGTGAACTGGTGCGTATCGTCAGACCAAGGTCAAAATCTCGTAAGATTTCCATCGATGACATGCGTGCATTAGAAAAAGCCTTTCACGTTGCCTCGGCTCCCGGTAGCTGGAAAGTAGGCGTGATTTTACATGCCGACCGCATGGGTATCGAGGCTGAGAACGCCTTTCTCAAAACTCTCGAAGAGCCACCGCCGGATAGCCTGTTGTTGTTGCTTAGTGATGCCCCTGAACTTTTGCTCCCTACTATTTTGTCCCGTTGCGTGCGACTGCCGCTGATGACGGCCACCGGTAAGCGTGAAGCGGGCGAGTGTGGTCAGAAAATGCTCGATGTCTTCACACGCTACACTCGCTCTGGCCTAGGTAACATCGCAACCGCTCTGACCTTGAGGGCATGCCTTAGTCAAGTCCTTGCGATCAAGAAGGCTGAAATCAGCAAAGCAAATGATCTGGCATTTAGGGAAGAGAGTAAGAAATATAAGAACACCACTGATAGTGTCGCATGGCTCAAGGATCGTGAGGTATTTTACCTCGCACAAACGGAGGCTGAGTATCTCAACGAGCGGGACAAAGTGTTGGAGACGATCATCGCCTGGATGGGTGATGTCATTCGTCAAAAGTGTGGCGTGTCTGAACTGGATCTACCTCAGGTGAATTCCAGCACCTACAAAGTGGCGGAGGCGCACACACTTGCTGATTTGCTTCAGAGAATTGGTGCACTGGAAGATCTTCGTGCTAATCTCGAAACCAATGCACAAGAGCAACTTGCTCTTGAGGTAGCCTTTCTGAAAGCATTTGGCTAATAACCACTTAACTCATTGCTAGAATGATCAGTTACAACTCATAATGTAGCCAGTTACGCAGGTGTATGCACGTGCGTGGTGATAAGTTATTCACCATGTCTTTGATAACAAAATATTGCAGCTAGGGTAGCTTAGTTAGGGTAAACCTAGCTTTGGATCATCAAAATTAGGGAACTATGAGTATCGGTACAAGCCTATATGGTTCTTCGCACTCGACATTACATCCTCTAGAGTGTTCGATTTTGCGTATGAACGATTCAGAGGATAGACCGCGTGGGCGAATAACAATTCCACAGTATGCCATGGCATTAGCACATGTTGCGAGTTTGAGATCTGAAGATCCATTTCGCAAAGTAGGCGCTGCAGCGTTGGATTTTGACAACCGCGTGATCGGTACTGCCTACAACGGGCTTGCGCCAGGATTTGATGCGCCGGAAGGCTTTTGGGATGACCGTGATCAACGGCAAAAGTTTATGCTTCATGCTGAGGTGAACCTTTGCAGCTTATTTAAGCGAGGTGAGGTAAAGCTCATGGCATCAACGACAATGCCCTGCACCTCTTGCATGCAAACCTTGTGTGCCTATGGTATCAAGGAGATATATTACCGTGATATTTACAGCCAATCATCAGCTCCAGAAATCGCGGCTACCTATGGAATACATTTCGAGCAGGTTACTGACTACCCACTTGAGCTTACATAACCAATATTTAGCAGATTATTCTCCGTTGTTTTTGGAATCAGGGACGATATCGCCGCCATAAAAGCTGCGGATGTAGCCAAACTCGATCAGGGTGTCTTGCCATGGCGCAAGGACGCTGTTGTTGCGCCATACAAAACGTGCGTTGCGTAACATTTTTTCAGCATCAATTTTGTTATCTTGATTGTATAGTAATGCTGCCCGCGAGTAGTAATAAAATGGTGAATCATCCCATTCATCATATTTCTCAGCAAGGGACTTGGCTTCTTTTTCCCTGTTAGTGTTGATTTTGCACAACAACAGCTTGAACTCACACAGGCGTAACATACCTATGTTGTTTTCACCCATACTAGAGAGAATCTTTTCAAAGCGATTGTGTGCCGACTCCCACCGCTTGGTCACAAAATCGACCTCTGCTAGATTGAATTGCACATTGATATTGTCAGGTGCGATCTTCAGAATACGATTGAAAATTGCGGTGGCTTTGCCGAAAGCACGAATTTCCACATAGCATGCGCCTTTGATATTGAGCGTTGCCGGGTGATCTTTGAATATAGAATCAACTTCATCAATCATTGCTAGAGCATCAAATATTCTCTTTTGATTAAACATGTTCTGTATGCGGAGCAGCTTCCCCCCAAATTCTTTACGTTTCTCAAGCGGTAAGTTCATGAATTCACGCCACACTTTCACCGCTGGGGTGTCTTTTGTTGGCTGATCGGTTTTTGTTGCCTCTTTAGGGCTCTGGGCAAAAGCACTGCCAGACATTACGATTGTGGCGAACAAAATGCTAGGTATTGAGTGAAGGGAATGTTTCATGGTATCTGAATGGGGGATAGAGGAAGGTATTGATTTATGAACTCATCTAAATTGGAACGACTGAATAGAAGTTTAGCGTTTTTTACGATAGAGGTCAATCATCCGCTTTATTGAATTTAGCGGCGTCATGGTAAAGCTGATGTTTTTTTATATATTTAAGCACCTCCGGATGAAGCCAATCATTTTGTTGGCGGCCAGGAGTGTTCTCGCGAATGATCGTTGCTGATGCTGGATGCGCCCCATGTATGGCGTGCATTTGAAATCCAGAGCGTTCAATGGGAGTTGCTCCGCGAGAGAAAACGATAAATTCGACCAATTCAGCGAGGTAGTCTGGCCGATTCCATTTGTGTAATGCTTGCCATTGGTCGGATCCCATCAGCCAAAATAATTGAGCACCAGGAAACTGGTTCTGCATTGCCTCCACCACTCTCCATGAATAGGAGGGTTCTGGAGAGTTAAGATCAAAATCATCCACATTAGCCCAGTCCAAGTCGGTAATCGCCAGTTTGCACATGGCGAGGCGGTGATGTTTGGCTGCGTGCCTTTCCTTGGTTTTGTGAGGAGATTGCTTGCAGGGTAGAAAGATAACCTGCTCAAACTTGAAGCGATCAAGGGCCGCTTTTGCAATGTGGGTGTGTCCTAGATGAATTGGGTCAAATGTGCCTCCATATAAGCAGATGGATCTGGGGGTGTTTGGCTCCGTCGTTTCCTTCAGCATTTTTGAGGTCATGGTGTGACGTCTTCGGCTTCTGGGCCAGCACTTACCTCGGTGTTAGAACTGGTGTATATGAGAACTCCAGCTGTGCCAATGAAAACGACTAGAATAACAAGAGCGACAAGAATACTAAAACAAGATTTCATCTTGGAGGGGATCTTAAGGGATGAGATAGCGTGCGTCGAGACCTATCATGCTGTGCTTTATCAAAACCGCTCAATGCGCGCAGCATAGGCGCCATCAGTATTATCTCGAAATGGAAGTGCTTGGTGACTTTTTGTGAGTTGCCAATCCGAGTGCTCGCTGATGAATTTTTCAATGAGAGACTTGTTTTCATCTGGTTCGATTGAGCACGTCGAATAGACAATGCGACCTCCATCACGAAGGCATGGCAGGGCGTTTTCAAGGATGGAGTATTGAATACTACACAGATCCGTTATGTGTTCTGCCCTCAATCTCCAGCGTGCATCAACACGGCGTCGCAGAACGCCAGTGTTTGAGCACGGCACATCCAAGAGGATAGCATCAAATAATCCATGCCACTCATCAGGAGCTTGATGCGTCCAATCAAAGGTCCTGACGCTTGCGATGCTAACCCCAAGATTTGTTAGATTCTCATCTAGTCGGGGGAGGCGTTTTTCATTACTGTCCGTACAGAGGATCTCTCCGCGGTTTTTCATAGCCGCCGCCATCAAAGCGGTTTTACCTCCTGGTGCGGCGCATGCATCGAGTATCGACTCGCCGGGTTGAGGATTTAATAAATCCACACAATGGCAAGTGGCGGGATCTTGGATATAGATATACCCATTCCTCATCCAATCGGCCGGTGGAGCACCTTCGATTTTGATAAATCCATCTAAGCCTTCGATGGGAGTTGAATTTTCATATGCTAGTACCGCTTCAGCTGCTTCAGGTATGAGTGGGTTAATTCGCCCGAGCGTTACAGCCTGCTCATTGTTCCAAGTTAACAACTGTAGTGCATCTTTTTTCCCAAATTGTCTGCGCCAACGGTTCCATAGCCAGTCGGGATGTGAGAAACGTACTGGAGGAGACATTTCTGCGACATCAGCCAAGAGTCTGCCTCGCCTTGTAATAGCCTGGCGCATCACTGCATTAATCAAACCTCTAACAGAGGATTTGGCGCAATTGACCGTTTCATTAACAGCCGCGTGATCAGCTATACCTAACAGTAAAAGTTGGCTTAAGCCGACACGTAGTATGTCACGTGTCTCATGGTCCAGCTTGCCTTTACGTAGTTTCCCGATCCACAAGTCAAGAATTCGTCTGTTACGTATCACGGAATAGACGATCGATTGTAAAAGTGCACGATCCTGACGAGTTACTCCATTTTTAGTGGCGTGACGCTCGATTAGAGTATCCATATAGGTGTGTCCTTTGGACCATGCGCGTAATGCTGAGATCGCTGCGCGGCGAATGTTGGGTGCTTGCTGAGGCATGCTTCGAGGCTAATAGGAAATTCAGAAATCCTAAGCATTAAATGTCACATTATGAGCGTCAGAGACTTGCGACCTCCTATAATAGAGCATAGGTTCACCGTGTGAATCGGTTTCAGAGAGTGGCCATCGCCACATGCATTGCTTTAGTCGTCCTTTTATTTGTTGGTGCCATCGTGAGAGCCACTGGTGCAGGGATGGGATGTCCTGATTGGCCGACGTGTTGGGGGTGTTTAATACCTCCAACAAATGCGGATCAAATTGACCCCGGAAAGCTCGATATTGAAAAATTCAGACGCATGGCTACTCGACATGGGGTTGATCCCGATACCATTACGCGCGCATCTGTGATTCAGAGTTTTAACCCAGTTCATACTTGGACGGAATATGTTAACCGTTTGATTTCCTTACCTCTTGGCTTTCTTACATTAGCGACATTCATCATGTCGTTATGGCAATTTAAGAAGCGACCATCGGTTACAGTAGCTGCTTTTTTTGCTCTCGTGTTATTGGGTGTCAACGCGTGGATGGGGGCACAAATTGTTTACAGTGGACTAAAACCCGGAGTGATAACTCTGCACATGGCGTTGGCAATTCTTATGCTTTGTGTGCTTGTATTTGTAGCATGGCGTGGTTGTGACAATCCATGGCAGCTGCCAGAAAATGCTTTGTCAAAGGGGCTAGGAAAACTCGGCGTGATGTTGCTTTTTCTGGTGCTTGCCGAAGGTGTGTTGGGTTCGCAAATTCGTGAAAAAACCGATGAGTTAAAAAAAACTCATCCTGACGCACCACGTTCTGAGTGGGTAGAGGAGCTTGAGCAAAGCCCCACTTACTTGGTGCATCGCAGTGGCTCATGGGCGATACTAATTACCGCTGGAATTTTTTACTTAAATAGTCCTCGCGCATGGTCTTCAAAGGGCAAGCTTGAGGGGGTGATCATGGGTACAGTCGTCTCACAGATGATTCTTGGATTGGTTCTCTCGCAGGTGGGTATTCTGCCAATCACGCAGGTTCTCCATATCGGTTTATCAACGATACTCGTGGCGGCAATACTTCTCTGGTTATTAGGTTGGCGGCAATCTTGTCTATCTAAACAATGATGGATAAACGTATTGATTGCTTTATTAATATGAGTTTAATCAAACACAGGTATGTATTAGCGATAGTCTAAGAGCTTATATTTTTTATGAGCACGATGCCTTGTCTCTTTACATTGATGTATTGTTCATCTCGGTCGCGTGTTCTTAAAACGGCGCATTTTTTCAATAATTAATTGAGGGGTTCATATGCTAGTATAATTGATTACAAAAAACTTGCATAATGAAGCGAAATGGAAATACTCGCGCCGCTTTCGGTCATCACCGATTTCACACCATCAATGCCGGTTTAGCTCAGTTGGTAGAGCAACTGATTTGTAATCAGTAGGTCAACGGTTCGAATCCGTTAACCGGCTCCATTTTTGTTTTCCGTAAATTTATGTGGGCGTCGCAATTCACAACTATTTGTGACTGGTGTTTTTTTTGGCAAGGTATCAAAAAAGTTTTCCGCCACACATGCCACTGATTTCGATAGGCATTTTCTTTTTAAATTTGTGCGAAACTTACTTGCTTCAATAAACGTAACCGTGATCATGCATTTGATGTTTGGAAGAAAATTACTACTAGTTGCGCTGATTTCTGTATCTCGACTTGATGCAGACCTATTTGAAGATGATGACATGGTTGTTCTGTTGGGAAATACTGTCATCGAGCGAGCTCATAACTATGGCCACCTTGAGACTGGTCTTACATTGGCGGCTGACAAAAAGAACCTCAGGTTTCGAAATCTAGGCTGGAGTGGTGACACAGTATTTGGCCATGCACGTAGTTATTTCGGACCTCCACAGGAAGGGTTTAATCGTCTTACAGCCGATTTAACGAAGCTGAAACCTAATGTCGTGATCGTCTGCTATGGTGCTGTAGCAGCCTTTGAGGGAGATGAGGGGATGGCGGAATTCTTGGCTGGTTATGATCGGCTTTTAAAAATGATCAAAAAGACATCCAACCCGCGTGCTGTCATTCTTGTTTCGCCACCTCCTGCAGAAACGCTGGATGCTCCTATGCCCGATATGAAGGATCACAACAAACGACTGTCCTCGTATGCCAAAGCAATAGCCGATCTTGCGAGAAAGAATCAACATGCCTATGCCGATTTTTTTACCATTGTTGGTGATGGCGTAAAGGGGAAGACAAGCAATGGCCTGCATTTTAGCGAGCGAGGATACTGCTATGTTGCTCCAAAATTTGTCAAGTCACTCGGCCTAACTCCCGTTCCCAACCACAAGCTGGAATCTGAGAGTGGCATTCAATTACGCAAGAACATCATCGCTAAAAACAAACTCTTTTTCCAGCAATGGCGCCCCGCTAACGAAACTTACCTGCGGCTGTTTCGCAAGCACGAGCAAGGTCAAAACGTCAAGGAACTACCCATGTTCGATCCGCTTATCGCCGAGCGTGAAAAGCAAATCGAAACCCTCAAACAAAGCACCCTCGCTACCAAGTAAATGATCACACGTATTATACTTACTCTGTCGCTCGGAATTCTAGCAGCCCACGCTCAGCGTGGACTCAAGGATATTCCTGACCCCGATCCCGTCAAGCAACAGGCCTCCTTCAATCTGCCGGAAGGTATGCAAATCGAGCTGTTTGCATCCGATCCGATGATTGCGAAGCCAGTGCAGATGAACTTCGACACTCAGGGACGGCTCTGGCTTGTTTCCAGTGGCATGTATCCTCACATTGTTCCTGGAGCGGAGGAAAATGACCGCGTGCTCGTGCTTGAGGACACCAATGGCGATGGCAAGGCTGACAAACGTACCGTGTTTGCCGACAACCTACATATCCCCACTGCGGTGATGCCAGCCGATGGCGGCGCCTATGTTGCCAACTCCACAGAGCTGCTTTTTCTCAAAGATACTGATGGCGATGGTAAAGCAGATAAACGCACTGTGGTGCTTTCTGGTTTCGGCACCGAGGACACTCACCATATCGTGCACACCTTCAAACAGGGGCCCGACGGCATGCTCTACTTCTTGCAGTCGATTTACATCCACAGTCACCTTGAAACTCCACACGGCGTGCGCCGTCTCATGGGTGGGGGGATCTGGCACCTCAGGCCTGAGACACAGCGTGCCGAGGTCCTGTCGAAAGGATTGGTGAACCCTTGGGGGTTTGTCTTTGACGACTATGGGCAGACTTTCGCAACTGATGGTGCCGGCAGCCATGGAATCAATTTTATTTTCCCACGCTCGGTTTTCCGCACCTCACCAGGAGCCAAAAGAACGCTCAATGGGTTGAATCCAGGACAGCCAAAACTCTGCGGGCTGGAAATCCTTTCAGGCTCTCATGTGCCTGAAAAATTACGAGGCGTGCTGATTGCCCCCGACTTCCGTGGTCACCGTATCAACTCCTACAAGCTATCGCCTAACGGAAGCACCTATACCTCGACTCGGGTCGACGATTTTTTGAGTTCCTCACACCGGGCGTTCCGACCCATCGACGTAAGAATGGGGCCTGATGGGGCGGTTTACATCGCCGACTGGTATAACCCGATTATCCAGCACGGTGAGGTCGATTTCCGTGATGAGCGGCGTGACCACACCCACGGTCGAATCTGGCGCGTCACTTTCAAAGACCAGCCGTCGGTGGAGAAGAAAAATTTTGCCAAGGCAAGTGTCGATGACCTTCTCAAGGGGCTTGTTTCGAAAGAGCGCGCGCATCGCGACCTCGCACGCACCGAATTACGGAACCGGAAGAAAGCTGACGTGTTACCCAAGCTGAAATCCTGGAGTGCCGGCTTGTCTGACGACTTTTCTAAGCTTCAGGCGCTCTGGATGTATCAGTCATTGAACATCACGGAGGAAAGCCTTGTGAAAACATTGGTCGCCTCGAGCGATTACCGTTATCGGGCGGCGGCACTGAGGGTGATCTATCACCGTCATCAGGATATTTCTGAAGCTCAGTCCATCGCCAGCAACGCTGTGGAGGACAAAAACGCACAAGTGCGCCTATGGGCAATCAGCTGCCTTGCGCAAATGCCTACCGCGCAATCTGTCCCAATTGCGTTACGCGCTCTTGACTACCCGATGGACGACCCTATCGACTTTGCTTTGTGGTCAATCGTGCGTGAACATGAATCACAATGGGTGCCACAGTTCGAGTCGGGCAAAGACCTCTTTTCCGGTAAATTAAATCGTTTGATCTTTGCCATGAAGGCACTTGGGAAACCACTCTCACTGGAGAATATTTTCAAAGGACTGGATGGCGGCAAGCTGAATGCTAAGCAGAAGTCACGCGCGATTGAGTTGATCTCGCAGGTAGGCAATGCGCAAGACCTCTCACGCCTATTGAACATGGCCCCGGGTAACCCTGCTATTCTCGACCACTTGATCACCGCGAAAAAGATCAGAAAACTCCAGCCCGCGAAAGGTCAGGAAAAAATTCTCTCTCTCCTGGATAGCAAGGACCACGGATTGTTCTCCAAGGCTGCGCAGCTCGCAGGGCTGTGGAAACTCGCACCAGCACGAGCCAAACTTATCGAGGTGTTGAAAAAATCTCCTGGTAAGCGCGCGGCGGCAGCTGAAGCACTGCGACTCTATGGAGGAGGCCAGACGATTGCTTTGTTTGAGCAGTTGAGCAACAACGGACAGGACGAAGCGCTGCGGGCGCTGGCTGTGAAAGAGCTATCAAACATTGCACCTGACAAGGCAGCGGCAAAAGCAGTTGCAATCCTCGCCAAGGATGACGGTACAGATCAGCACGGGCTGTTAGCTATTTTCCTGAAGAACCCGAAGTCGGCTAGCACGCTCGCCAAGGCGCTCAAGGGTAAGACTCTGCCGTCAGGCATCGCCAGCTTGGGTGTACAACGTGCAGAAACCTCTGCAAAACCACCCAAGGATCTCATCGCCGCTCTTCTGGCTGCTGGAAACATCAAGCCGATGTCGCAGCAGCTCACCAAGGAGCAGATGGCAGCTATGGTGGATCGCGTCAAAACCAATGGCGACCCATACCGTGGTGAGACGATTTACCGCAGGGCATCCATTATGTGCATGGCGTGCCACGCGATTGGTGGTGTTGGTTCAGCGATCGGCCCAGACATGGTCAGTATCGGCGCCAGTGCGCCGGTCGATTACCTCATCACCTCACTAATTAACCCTGGTGACAAAATCAAGGAAGGCTACCACATGACCACGGTGACCGAGAAAAATGGCAACGTCCACGGTGGCGGACTTATCAAGCAGGACAAGAATGAGGTCGTTCTCCGGGACAATGCTGGCAAGGAAATCCACATCTCAAGATCTGATGTGAAATCGGTTAACATCAGCAATGTCTCCATGATGCCACCGGGGCTTACTGCCAGCTTGCGCGAGGACGAATTTACAGATCTCGTTAGGTTCCTCTCCGAGTTGGGCAAGGAAGGTGACTTCAAGACCGGCCCACAGCCATACATCCGCCAGTGGAAAGTGCTCAGCGCACACTCCTTGCTAGCTGATGTGATGCGTTATCAAGGTGCCTCGATCTTTGCTAAGCCTATTAAGGGAGCCAAATGGGACACCTACTACAGCCGCGTCAACGGCGAGATCCGTCCCAAGGAACTTCCATTTGTCAAATACAGTGGCTCACGCAACCGCACTTGTGTGGTGCGCTTTGGGCTCAATCCGGAAGCCAAAGGCAAAGTCGTGTTGAAGATCAATGACACCACCGAGATACAATTGTTTGATGGAGAAAAACAGATCAAGCTGCCGAAAAACTCATCCGCATCCGTGGAAGTAGCTGCAGGAGGTGATGACAACCGGTTCACGCTGGTCGTTCGCTCCGCCGCACGCGCCAAACCTGTCCGAATCGAAGCCCAACCGAAATGAAAACCACCCAACTCACCATATCCCTCGGGCTGATCGCCACGATTTCAGCTGTTGCTGAGCAGCCAACCCACAGCAAAACCGTTCTCGACCCCGGCGTTTACACCGAGGGCAGCACGTTTGGTGACGTCAATGGCGACGGGAAAATTGATTTTGTCGCAGGCCCATTCTGGTGGGAAGGACCGAAATTTGAAAAACGTCACCGCTATCGGGCGGGGGAGGCCGTGCCAGCTGCAGGCTACAAGCACAACTCGTTCCAGAGCTGGGTGATGGATATGAATAGTGACGGCAGGGCGGACATTTTTCAGGTGCCACACGATGGCAGGTTTCACCTCGACCTCTATCTGCAACCAGAAAAGCCGTCCGAAAACTGGCCCGTTCACCGGGTCGTAGAAAAAATGGGTAACGAGTCGCCGGAAATTGCTGACATCACAGGCGACGGCAAACCGGAACTCATCGCCATGCGTGGCGGAAGATTCGGAATTTTTTCACCCGGCTGGAATGACGCCACAAAACCATGGGCGTTCCACCCCATTTCCAACGAACGCACCCGTTCTCCCTACTACCACGGACTCGGGTATGGTGACATCAATGGTGATGGAAGAACTGACTTGTTAGAAATGAAGGGCTGGTACGAAGCGCCTGAAAAACCCTTGGAAGGTGATGTCTGGAAATTCCATGAGTATGCATTCTCATCCAACAAGGGAGGCGCGCAAATGCTCGTCTATGACGTCGATGGTGATGGTGACAATGACGTCGTCACCAGCCTGTCAGCCCACGCGTGGGGTCTCGGTTGGCACGAGCAAGTGAAACAAGACGGCAAGATTGCTTTCAAAAAACACGTGCTCATCCCGGAAGACAAATCGCCCGGCGTTGGTGGTGTTAGTTTCACCCAGTCACACGCGCTGGCACTTGGCGATTTCAATGGCGACGGTCTGACTGACTTCGCGACTGGCAAACGCTACTGGGCACACAACGGCCGCGACCCCGATGCAAAAGGCGCTGCCGTGGTCTATTGGTATGAGCTGGTCCGCGACAAGAAGGGCGCGCGCTTCATTCCGCACTTGCTCGACTCCGACTCAGGGGCCGGCACGCACTTCACCACAGCTGATATCGATGGCGATGGCAAAACCGACATCGGCATTGGCAATAAAAAAGGTGTCTTCCTGTTCAGAAGTAAGAAGGCTGCTAAGTAATTTGGGTTAACTAGCTCGATCTGTGTTCATCTTTGGCGATGCTATACCAAGTAAGGACATAAACTGTCAGTCCGGATGCCCTCCAATATGGAGTGCGGGTTTGCAACCCGCGGCTTCCTGTAGCGCGTCATGCTTGGCTTGTTCGGCGATAGGCAGCCGGAGACTGCAAGTCTCCACTCCATAAAAAAACCCACTCCCCGGGCAGGGAAGTGGGTTGATGTTTACGATGATAATAAGCGATCTACTTGCGGCTACGGAGGATCAAAGCGAGTCCTCCGAGGCCGAGAAGGGCGGTGGTGGTGGGCTCGGGCATCAATCCCGCTATTAGTCCAATTCCGCTATTGGTCTGGCCCTTAGTGGCGTTCTATTAACAGAATTTCACAGGACTTTTTCCCGCTAGCCCACGGGGCTTAAATCCTCCAGCCCTAGGTTGCGCGTCCACGCGCTACCTGGGGTCTACATCACAACATGATTATTTACCCCAACTGGGTTGCGTCATTTTTGCGTGAACGGGTCGGACGTAACCTCGTTGAGGTAAACCGATTCTCCTAACGCATACCCAAGGTAGCTTCGCCAACCTTGGGCTGGAGGATTTAATCCCCTTGGGCTACGGGGCTGGAAGCCCCAGCCACAAAAAAAACCCCACGCCCCAGTGATGGGGAGTGGGGTTGGAATGATACTTCAATTTTTTAACCGCGAATTTTGCGGATTGGGCGAATGTTTCTCTATAAAAGGTCTGCCCCGAATGGCACTGACTCAACGGTGTCCGTCCTAAGGATGTTCGAAGGAAAGCCTGAAAAACTGATGCGAAATCGCATCGATGGGAAGCGTGGATCGCCAGATCACGGTGGAGGTTCCGTCTCCATTCGGAATCTCGGAATGCAGTAAGACGGCTGCGCAGAAACAATCTCTCCGGTGCCTCACTGGTGGTGGCGGTTACGGTGATGGCTGTGGCGCTGGCGGATCCCTACTCGTGGGTGTTTATTTTGTTACTCTGCGGCTCACGGGACCAGGTCGAAAACTATCCTCACGAAGAGGCGATCGTCGGTTAGAGCTGAGTTCGGAGCCTCGAACACCTTATGCAGCCCGCCTGTCCCGAGGTGCTGCGAGGTCTGAACGGGAAAGACGGACGAGCCATCGGTCCAGTTCACCAAGTCGGTCGAGACCTGCAGTTCGGCAATGACATCATCGGCGGCGAGATCGAGGATGAACTCGAACCTCACAATGTCGCCGATGAGGCTTATCGCAGGCGCTCCACCATCTGCCAACGCGTGATCAATGAGGTCGGGCACGCCGTTGCCATCAAGGTCGGCGTCCGGATCACCGGTGAAGGCGATCGCATCGGACGAGCCTGGGTTGCCTTCAAGGAGCGCGCTGGGTCGCCAGTTGAGCGGGTCGGCATGGTCGGGGTTCGTTACCGGGGCGATCAGGACCAGGCTCGGTCCGTTTCCATCGGGAGAGGTCGGCCAGGAGAGTTGGTCATCGTAGGTGAAGCGTTGGATGTCCGCGCCAAGTGCATCGACGATCGCGACCTCTTCGCCGCCATTGGAGAGTTTGTTAGTGTCGCCGATGCCGTAGTATTCGCCTGCAACGAGTGAGGCACCCGCTCCGGGGTAGCGGTTCAGGAAAGCGTCGCGATCGCGTGCAATGACGACCCGCTCACCGGGGGAGATTATCAGCGGCGGAAGGTCGAACACTATACCTTCGATAAAGCGGACTCCGGTGAGATCGACATCCAGGGATCCGATGTTGGTCAACTCGATGAACTCGAAGAGCTCGGCATCGGCAAACCCCGCGCTGACCTCGGCCGGAGTCGGATCAGTCGGGTGATACATGAACTCGGAGATCACCAGGTTCGCAGCGGATGCGGGTTCCACGGTGGTCGTATTTTCGATCGTGATGGTCTCGCCACCAATGAGCACCCCGGAATAGTCGAATGCCTGAAGCGTGTAAACCTGTGTGCCGGACCCGACCGGCAGCGTCACCTGCCAGGAGTCGTCATCGATCCAGGTGACATCGAGCGGCTCAGATACTCCAGCAATGCGGATCTCTCGCACGTTGATCCAGCCGTCACCGGACACAGTGGCGGTGCTGGAGGAGACGACGAGCGGGCTTGGCGTGGTGATTCCGAAGGCGAGCTCGGGAACCTGGCCGCTGATCTGGGAAAGCACATTGGCCGACCTTGCCGCGACGGTGTAGGTGCCGCTGTTCGGGCTGTTCCAGTTCTGGGTTGGTGACAATTGCGAAAGGTGGGTCTGCCACATACTCATGTAGCTGTCGTTCCAGGTCGTGGTGATGATGTCGTGCAGGTGGCCGAAGTAGATTCGCTTGCGCTGCGCATTGCCGGGGGTCGATGAAGAGTTCGTCAGCTTCGCACACTCGCCGTTGGCGAAGATCGAGCGCGTGTTGCTGAAGGCATAGTCCATGTCATGCGGCAGGTAGATCACCCGCCCATCCGTGCGGGCGTAGTACATCCCGTTGTGCCCGGTGCCGGCAGCGGTGTTGTCACCCGCTCCGGAGAGCACCCCATAGGCCATACCGCGCAACCAGCTGTCTACATCGACCACCTGATCGAGCGTGGAGTTGAACGCGCTGCCCGATTTGCTCATCTGCTTGCAGTAGTTGATGATCGGATCAAAATCGTCGTTGTCGCGATTGTTCTTCTTCAGCAGGTAGAATCGGTAGCGCTCCTTGTCGTCACCGTGGTCGGCGATTGAGAGACCGGAGATCCCGTCGCCCTGCGGCACCTTGTTGCCGGTCTCCTGTCCGTTGTCGGTGCTTTGCGGGTAGTAGGCAAAGTCGTACTCGTAGAGGTTGCCGTCGGAGCCGTCCTCGAACTGCGAGTTCAGAAAAACGTCGTCGTAGCGCGCCATCTGCAGGACCGCCGGGCGCGTGTGCGTCGCGCCCGTCGGAGTGATCACCTGGATCAGGTCGTAATAGCGGCTGATCACCCCACCGGAATTGGCCATCATGAGGTCGAACAGCAACTCGAACTGGCCGGAAGCGACGCCCTCCGAACGATCGATTGCCATCGACTGGTGCACGCCCCGATAGGGATGATCTGAGCCAAAGCGCATGTTGAGGCCAACGCGCGGTTGGTAGGCGCGGGCACGTTGGCTGCCCTTGAGCCGGATCTTGACGTCGTAGTAAATCTCCTCCTCCCGGTCGATGATCGTTCCGCTGGCGCGGTCGTTGCTCATCACCTCGGTGTTGCTATACATCAGGTCGCGGTCGGCGTTGGTGAGAATGATCCGGAAGTTGTGCAGGCCGTTGGTGGCGGCGAGACCGTCGTCGACCTTGATCAAGGCACGCGAGTCCGAACCTCCTGCGGGAAAGGTCGAGATCGCGGCAAGGCCGTCGCTGGCTTCGACATAAAACTGCACGACCACAGCGGCCGCCTGCCCCGGAATCGTCCCTTGATAGCTGCCATCGCCAGCGGTGGCCATCGCAGCGCTCTGGAAGGCGGCACCGTTGACCGAGTATTTCAAAGTCATGCTGCTCACACCGTCCGAGTCGGCGGCGTAGGCGGTCACCGTGATCGCTTCGCTCGCGGCCGGGACCGCCGGAGAGTGTTGCATGCCGTCGATGGTCGGCCCGATGTTCGGCTCCGCAGTGGAATTCGCCGCGGAGGGCGTGCCAACGTTGGCGGGGCGGTCGATCACGTGGGCCTGTGCCAGCCGTGCGAAATAAAGCCGGGTGTGCAAGAGCGGCGTGCCGGAGACCCATCTCGCCCGGAACGAGATCTCGTATTCACGCCCGTTGACCACCGCTTGCCCGCCCGTCAGGGTGGTCTCGACTTGGTTGTGCATGTGCTCCGTCACACTGGTTGCGACCAAACGCAGCACTTGGTTGCCGGGGTTGTCCGGGTCCGCGACCACCTCACTGTGACGGTGGTTGCCACGCAGCCGCCAATCGCTCGCCCCCGTGTTGAAGTCGGAGTTGGAAAGCATCTGGATCGCCGTCCCATCGGGATCTTCGATCACGCTGATGTCGTCGATGAGGATCTCGCCGCTGTCGAGCAGGCCGATGTTGAACTCCTTCCACCTCGTCGGACCGCCATCCGCGCTCGCCGTGCCGCGATAGGTGTAGGTTCTCCAGGCGGTTTGCCCGGTCTCGTCGCTCGCCGCCCACGCTTCGGCGCTGGCATTGTCGGCGTCGAGATCGCGCAGCTCGAGAGTCGAGCCGCCGCCGTCGGCAGCATCCGGCCAACGCCCGCCGTCGAAGTAGCGCAGTTCGTCGGCCGGGTTCTTGTTCGCATCCCGCAACAGCAGGCGCTCACCACTCCGCGAGAGGCTTCCACCAAACTCGCCCAGCAACCGGGCCCCGGGAAAGGCCGCAGAGAACCCCGCGGCATCGCGTGCGATGCAGGCGTGTTCGCCGACCGCCAAGGTCGTCCCGGCAGGAAACTCGAAGCTCACGCCGTCACCAAAATCCCAGCCAGAAAGGTCGACCGGCAGCGTGCCGCTGTTGGCGATCTCGATCCACTGGTTGTCGGAGTTCTCCGCCGCTGGCAAGGTCGAGGGCGGGTTGTAGGCGATCTCACTGATGACGATGTCCTCGTTGAAGGCAAACGTATTTGCCGCGTCCGGGGTCGGCGCCGAGGGATAGAGCCACGCTCCGTCGCGGGTCGCCGCCCGACCACGGTTGCGTCCGGTGAGTTCGCGGCCGTCGAGCACGGCGCCCCCCCCCGCATTGTGGAGAAACAGCTTCTCACCATCGGCGGGCCGAAAACCGAGGGTCGCCTCGTCAATGAGCAGGTGCGCGCCGGACGCCAGAGTCCCGGCAGGAAGCGTGTATTCGCGCAGCGGGTCTCCTGGAACGGAAATCGTGATGCCCGCCAACGGGATGGCCACCGATCCTGTGTTGATCAGTTCGACCCAGAAACTCAACACCGTCGCGGCGGGCATCTCGTTGATCTGCAACCCGGATACACCGAGCCCGCCCGGGAAATTCTCAGCTCCCGGCGTGCCTCCCAGCTGCTCCGAGAACGCCCAGTTCTCCGGCGGCTTGTTGGCGGTGTAGGGGCGAAGCTTGGCCAGCGTGGCGCCCGATCCATCGGCCGCCGCGGGCCATCGGCCGCCGTCGCCATAGTCGAGCTCGTCCATCAGACGGTCGCCTTGGTTGATCAGCCGCAGGGTCTCACCAGAGTTCTTGAGAGTTCCGGGAAACGGCCCGAGTTGCCCCGCGCCCGGGCTCTTTGCCACCACGAGGTATTCGCCAGGATCAATGAACGTGCCCTCGGGGAAAACGTAACCCACGCCGTCGAGCCTCCACCCAGAGATGTCGGTCTTGATCCCCATCTGGTTGAACAGCTCGATCCACTCGCCGGTCTCGGCAGTTCCGGCTGGGTTGTAATGCACCTCGTTGATCACCACCACCGCATCCGGCGACGAGGCCGGGCGGTCGAGGCCGACCGGTGGAGTCGGCGGCACCGAGTTCGCGTCACTTGGGTCGCTGCCGCCGATTACCTCGACGTTGTCGTTAAAATCGTCGCCATCCGTGTCCGCGAGGTTCGGGTCGGATCCGGTATCAGTCGGGCCGACGAAGACGCCCGTGCCAGTCTCCACACTGTCGTTCAAGGTGTCACCGTCCGTGTCGGCGAGGGTCGGGTTCGTGCCGGTGTCTGCCGTGCTCAGGAAGACACCGGTGTTCGTCTCCACAGCGTCGCTCAACGTGTCGCCATCGGTGTCGGCGAGTGTCGGATCTGTCGGTGGCCGCAGGCCAAGGCCGGCGATCTCGACGTCATCATTGAGATTGTCGCCGTCCGTGTCGGCCTCGGTCGGGTCGAGATTCGGGAATTGCACCCGCAAGTTGAATTCCTCGAGGTCGGTCAGGCCGTCGCCGTCGTCGTTAGCGCCGCCAAGCCCGGAGAGCACGCCGAGGTTTCCCTCCCCGGCCCACAGCTCCTCCCAGGAGTCGAGCAGGCCGTCGGCATCGGCGTCGGCCATGGCTGTGACGGAAAGGATCTTCTCGACCTGCCCTCCCGAGGGCGAGCCGGTGGCGCGAACGCGGATCGAGAACACGGTGCCGTCGGGAGTGCTGCTGAAATCATACGTTCCGGCCTGCAGTTCGTCCCCGGAGATCTGGAATTTGCCGTTGTCAGCATCACCTCCACCCGCCACCAATGCATAGCTGAAGGTATCTCCAGGGGTGCCGGAAATCGTCGTCAAGGTGCCCACCTGCGTCCCTTGGTTGGCAGAGGTCACGAAGTTGTCGGGCGATACGGCGATGCTGCTCAACACGCCATTGAACTGCACCTCGGAGAGGCCGTAGAAGTTGTTGTCGCCTCCATGGTTGGAGCCGATGTCGAACTTGATGAACCGGGCGGCAAAGGGAGGAAACGAATTGAAGCTCTGACCGGGGTAGCTGGCCGTCCCGTCGGCCTGAGCGAAGTTCGTGATCCCAGGCACAACGGAACCGAGGGCCGCAGTCTCGCCATACTCGACCGTGACCGCGTTCACTCCACGGCCAGTCAGGTTCGGCGAGCTTTCGTTGTAGTTCCAGACATGGAAGCTGCTGATGGTGTACACCGCCCCGAGATCGAAGATCACATGCGGATCCGGATCATCACCGCCGAACCCGGTGCCGGTGGACAGCCACATGTTCGGTTGCACGGTCGTGGTGTGTTGCCCGCCGACGAGGCCGCTGCCATCGACGATGAAGTCGTCCTGACGATTGAATGACCCTCCGATCTCGCTCGAGGCCGTGACGCTGCCGGGCGGGATCGCGATGATGTCGGCATGTGACACCAGTGGCATTGCCAGCATGGCAAACAGGAGAGCTGCATGTGACGAGTAGAGAAAGCCGGGAATCATGGGCATGCGGAGGGGAGGGTGGCATCGATGACAACTTGCATCGAAACGCTCAGGCTCTTGATGCTGCCGTCCGTTTCCAGACCGTCGGCGAGAGCTGTTGGAGCGACATCTAACATGGGCAGCGCTAGAAGTCTGCTGTGTTTCATCTTGATGGCCGTTTTGTCAGAGCAGAAAAAGCGCCCCGCTCCACGCGGTGGGAGACGGAGCGCTATGAGGTGTTTGTCAAATGATTACTTGCGGCGACGCAAGATCAACGCGAGTCCACCGAGGCCGAGCAGGGCCGTGGTGGTGGGCTCGGGGACGGCTTCGCCGTCAAAGCGGATCTCACTGAGGCCGGCGAAGTCAAAATCGCCGCCGTGACTCGAGGTAATGTCAATCCTGAGCAGGCGGACATTGCCGGCCGCAGCGAGCGCGGTCAGGTCAAAGGTCTCTCCAAAAGCGGTCACGGCATCTCCCGGGGCGATCGTGAAGGTCGTGATGCCAGCCAACGCAGTGAAGGAACCGCCCTCCGAGCTGGCCACTGAGACCGTCACGCCATTGGCTCCACGAGCCGTAGCGCCGCTCTCGTTGTAGTTCCAGACGGTGAAACTGCTCAGGTCGTAGTTGCCCTCAAGGTCATAGGTGATATGCGCGGGGAGTTGGTCTGCGGGACCACCCGCAAAGGTGCCTTGGCTCAACCACATGCTGTTGCCATTGGCTGTGCTATTGGTGTGAGTTGACTGCACACCGGCTTGGAATCCCGCGCCGCCGTTGATCGTGTTATCGGCCGTACGGGCAAAGCCGGCGAGTTCAGACGAGACATCTTGGATGGTGACTCCGACGACGGTCGCAGCCTGAGCCGAAGTGGAGAGTGCAAGCCCCGCTAACGCAGCGAGGGACATCGTTGTTTTCATTGGTTGATTCATTTTCATGATTTATAGTTATATTTGGGTTTGTGTGAGAGGTGGGCAAAACGTATGCATATCCTCACAGCTAACGTCGAAAAAGTGCCCGGCGTTAACAAGTTTCTGCCTTTTTTTTGTTAAATTCCATTAATTTGATGGGAATGGGAAAAACGTCTCGACACCGATTGATGAGTTTGTAGTGATGCATTTCCTCAGTATGAGTCTCGATGCCAGTCAGCAGGCCGAATTTGTCGGTCAGATCACCCGCCACCAGCAGGCGTTGCGGGCGTATATCGTATCGCTGATGCCAGGGATGGACGGGGTTCAGGACGTGTTACAGGAAACCAATCTCGTTCTGTGGGAGAAACGCGGAAAATTCAAACCGGGCACACATTTCCAAGCCTGGGCCTACGCGATAGCGCGCTACGAGGTCAAGGCGCATCGGCGCAAGGCAATCGCGTTGGGGGTGACAACACTGGATGATGACTTAATCGAGGAGCTTGCCGAGCGTGGTGAGAAAACACCCGAGGAACTCGAGCAACGACTCCGGTCCCTGGACAAGTGTCTCGGAAAATTGCAGGACAAGGAGCGTCAGCTGATAGAACACCGTTATTTTTCAGGCGCCACTCTGGAATCGTTCTCAGCTGCATGCGGCAGACCGGTTGATTCGTTGAGGGTATCGCTTTTCCGAATCCGGGACGCGCTGAGGCAATGTATTAACAAGGAACTAACGAGGGGAGAACTCGACTGATGAATCGCCGAGAACTAGAAATGCATCTGCAGGAACTTTTTGAGGGGCGTCTCATGGGCGATGATCTGGAGGAACTCCAGCATGAGCTCCGGACAAATCCGGAGGCAAAGGATGTCTACTGCGATTACGCCCATCTTCACAATGCACTGCAGCTGCGTAACGAAGGGATCGACAGCCTAAACGTCATCCCCATGGACCAGGCAGTCCAGCGGGACCGGCGACGTAGTTTCCGCACGGCGATGCTGGTTTCTGTCGCCGTGCTCATGATTATCGGGGTTGTGATGAGCTTGTTCATCGCGCGAACACCACCACCCACACTTAGATTTTCAACCAGTCCTGGCACAGGCCTCACCATCAGCCACCAGCTCACTGGCGAGGGTGCGCCTGAAGGTCAGGTTCTCGAACCCGGCTCGCGTCTGGAAATCCGCCACGGCACGGTGGAGCTCGAATTTGCCTCCGGGGTGCGCGGAATCGTGCATGGTCCTGCCAACCTGACTCTCCTTGACGAGGGGCTTCTCGAGCTTGACCGGGGGACGGCCTGGTTCGAGGTGTCATCGAAGGCGACCGGGTTCCAAGTCAACACGCCGGACCTGACTCTCATCGATCTCGGCACGGAGTTCGGCATCCGGTCGCGGCCGGATTTCCTCGACGAGGTTCATGTCTTCACCGGCAAGGTCGAAGTGCGCAATCGCTACGGGTTGAAGAAGGGCGCGCTGCTTGTAGCGGGCCAGGCCCGGGTGGCCGGTCCGGCCGGGCGTTGGCAGGAGACCCCGCTCCGCCGCGATCACTTTCTCACCGAACTGCCGAGCACCGAACCCAAGCTCGCCAACGCCGAGCTGATCAGCATCGCACCAGGAAACGTGACGGTATCGTCCACGGTCGTCGGCCTTTTCAATCGCATCGATGATCACATTGTGAACGGCCACGGCCTGGACGGCGGGCAACACACGAATGCCGTGAAGGGCAACATGTGGCTGTCGTCTGGAACCGAATTCGGCGGCGACGATCCTGACCCGTTCGTCATCTTTGACCTCGGAGCGATCTACACCATCGGCAGCTTCCACGTCTGGAACTACAATGAAAATCCGCCGAACCTGACCGGCCGAGGAGTGAACAGGGTCTCGGTCGAATACGGAACCACGCCGGACTTGGGCTCAACAGTTACCGGGATCACCAACTTCGCCGAGGCCGATGGCACCTCCACCTATCCCGGCGAGAGCTTCGAAAAATTCCCCCCATTCAAGGCCCGCTACATCAAGTTCGACATCAACAGCAACCACGGGAGCGACAACAACTTCTACGGACTCTCCGAAGTCCAGTTCTACGGAGAGCTCGTCCCCGAGCCAGATTCGTAACCCTTGCCGGAGGTGTCCTGCTGGACTCCGATGACGACAAGAACCATGGAGGAACCAAAACCGCACCCAAACCGCTGGTCATCTTTGAAGACAGCTTTGAGGATCCGGACGTAAGCGGGATCACTGAGCCCAGAATTGGTCGGCTCGGACTCACCAACATGAAACCGACCGGCTGGACAAG